>SAMEA104404106__coassemble_67_pt1 | contig 302840 bp, 274 predicted proteins | sample SAMEA104404106__metabat2_high_PE_007 | metagenome-assembled genome bin SAMEA104404106 (sample SAMEA104404106) | Balaenoptera acutorostrata | reverse complement strand
GCAGCTTACTGATACTAATAGGTCGAGGACTTGACCAATATTAATGATGGATTTTAAATTTTGTATGTATGCAGTTTTCAGAGAACCTAAATTATTTTTTATTAACAGTAAATTTGTAACCCTTGAATGAGGGTTATTTTTATTTTGAAATTAAAAAACTATTATAGTAAAAAAAGAACTCTGTAATTACAGAGTTCTTTTTCTATTATTTTATTTTATTCTTTTCGATAAGTTTTGCATGTAAAATTGTTCTGGCATCATCAAATTCATAACTGCATGTAGAAAGCGTGATTATTGAATTTGCATCTTCTGATTCATTTATATCGCCGTTTTTATTAAGTGATTTTGAAATTATTGTATCTATATAGCTCTTAAAGTCTTTTATTCCATCAAAATCAGTAACTATATTATCAACACTGTCATCGGAAACATATATGGCAAATGGTTCATATACATACTCGTATTCACCACGATAAATACGAACTCTGCTGTTTTTATTCCAAAAGTCCTTTTTCTTAAAGTTTTCTAAATCATGGAACATTGTTCCGTTTCTCATATTGTGACCGTATAAAACGACATTTTTATCGTATTCAAAAGTATTTCTATAATCCATAAATATAGATCCTGAAGAAGATTTTTCTCTATAGAAATCTTTATGAAGATAGAATTCATTGTCCGAAGATGAAACAACAGGATAGCTTATGTTTGTATTATCTACGCTCAGCCACATTCTATAGTCAGGATTTTGAGATTTAAGTTCTTTTTCATTTATTTCAAAATTATCGTCAGGGCCTAAAGTTTCCTGTATTTTTGCGTATGTATCGCTGTCTTTTTTATAGTCGATAATTTTAGTTACAATCTTATATCCACTTACAGCCATAATTATAATAAGTACAACGGAAATAGCATCTATTATAATTGATTTTTTAGACATGTTATCCTCCTTAAAAAACATATTCAATTTTCATTTAAATTTATTATAACATAGCGTTATTTATAAAATACAACAGATATTTAATAACCAACAATAAAAAGTAAAATGTTTTGACATAATGATATATTTATGATATCATATTATAGTTAAATTGAATATTAAGTAAGCCAGATAATCGCGGGCAGTTGTAAAACTGCGTGAGGAAAGTCGGAGCTCCATAGAGCAGGGTGCTAGGTAACGCCTAGTGAGAGTGATCTTAAGGATAGTGCAACAGAAATAAACCGCCGTAGCAATACGGTAAGGATGGAAAGGCGAGGTAAGAGCTCACCAGCGGCTAGGTGACTAGTCGGCTATGTAAACCCCACCTGGAGCAAGACCAAGATAGGGCAAAAGAGTGTTGCTCGCACTCTCCGGTTGGTAGGTCGCTTGAGTCTGGTGGTGACATCAGATCTAGAAAGATGATTATCTAATACAGAACTCCGCTTATAGACTTGCTTAATATAGCAATGACAATCAGCACCTTTAACGAGGTGCTTTTTTTTTACAAAAGATAGTATTTAAGTAATATAAAATCGCTAAATAGTTCAACTTTATAGATAAGAATGATATAATAATATAAGTAAAAGTATGTATTTATAAAATAGACTTTTATATAAATTTATGTTTAATTATAGAAATAATAAATAGAACAGGGGTTGAATAGATTGAGTAATAACGGAATAATAAAAAATACTGTTATAGACGTAGCTCAGAGGGTTATAAAACAGGAAAGTAAAACTAATAAGAAACTGGACAATATACTTAATAAGAAATTTGAAAAAGTAGAACTTGATAAAGTTAAATATATAGATATACTAAAATACAATGTTCTTTTCTATAAGACATTATCAAGAAATATGGAACCATTAATAGGAAAATGGATACTTGAAAAGAATATACCTGATATAAATGAACTTCAGGATGATATAGAACTTATGAATGCAAGATGCAGAAAATATATAAATAATGCAAAGGCAAATGGCATAGATGGACTTAAAGAAGCAGATGCGCAGAGTTTCACATACTACGACAGAATGGGAACTGGTGACTGTATAAAGAGACTTCAGAAAGACTATAAAGTACTTAATATATATATAGAAGTATTATCTATGACACTTAAAGAATTAAGTTATAAAAAGGACGAAAGCATTGAAATATTCCTTATGAATCCATCCGAAGCAAAAATGGAATTAAAAAGAGAAATAATAGTAATTGTAAACAGAATACTTGCTGGTGGTTCAAAAGAAAGTGAAGAAAAAGCAATAGATGAAGCATACATAAAAAGAATAAAAATGATTACAGATGCAGAAATAACAGAAGCTTCCAATGATGAATTAAAGAGAGTATTAACACTTGAAAATTTATCAGAGGAAGAAGCATACGGAGTATCTGGTAAATATGCATATATATTTGCTGCGGCGACAGTTCTTTTAGAATTTGTTAAAGGCGAAAAAAGAATTATTATAGAAGGTGCTATGAGACTTACTGCAAATGGCGAATTTGGCGAAGAAAACTTTGGAAATTTTATGGAAAATGCAATAAGTAAAAAATCAATAATTAAGTCAGAAACATGGGAAGAGGCTGTTAAATATCTTATGGATGAAAAAACATGCATAGAATATACAGAAATAGCTATGTTAAATAGAATAGTTCCAGCTGATATTAATGAAGATGATTACATATATGCACTTGAAAATGAAGATCAGACAGAACCATTTAAAAATAAAATGAATAGAAAAATAGAACCTGCGATGATAATTCCAGGAATTATAACTAAAAATAAAGAAGAAAAAGCAGTTGAGGATACAAAAGCAGAAGAAGTAATTGAAGTGTCAGCTGAAGATATAAAGGCTGCTGAGAAATTAAATGAAGAACCTTCTGAAGAAAAAGAATATGATAATCAGGATTCAGGAGCTGAAGAAAATCTGGCTGAAGATATAGAAAAAGAGGCATCTGATGAAGAAGTTTCTGAAGGTTATGATACAGAAGAAGATGAGGAAGAAAATCTTGCTCTTAACAGAAGAAGAGAACAGCTTATAGAAAGAGAAAGAGCTGAAAAAGCAAAAGAAGAAGAAATACAGAGAAAATTAGAAGAAGAAGAAAAGAAAAAAGATCCTGTTGAAAGAGCTAAAAAGGGTATAGAAGAACTAAAGAGCGAAATAGAAGGAGATTTAGAAGAACCTTCTTACGATGTTGAAGACTCAAAAGAAGAAAAGAGCGATTTAGACATAATATCTGATATAGTTGGAATAAAAGAAGATATGGATGAAGACGAAGAAGAGGCTGAGGTTGAAGAGGAAGAAGAAACTAAGAAAAAAGGATTATCTTCATTATTTGGCGGAAAGAAAAATAAAAAATCTGAAGAAGAAGTATCAGAGGAAGAAGAAGTCGTGGAAGAATCTGATGAAGAAGAAGAATATGAAGAAGAAGATCCCGAAGAATTAAAAGAATACGAAAAGAAAGTAAAGGAAATAAAACGGAAAAAAGCCGAAGATAAGAAAAAAAGAAGAAAACTTGATATGATAATAGCCATACTGATTGTAGCTGTTGCGGCAGGTGGATACGGACTTACTGTTAAGAGACAGAAACAGCAGGAACGGATAAAACAGGAACAGATAAAACAGGAACAGCAGGAACAGGCTCGTAAAGAAGCAGAAGAAAAGAGAAAAGAAGAAGAAGCAAAGAAAATTGCGGAAGAAGAGTCTGCAAGACTTGCTGAAATGGAAAAAGTAAAAAGTGGTGGAGAATACTACAAGGTATATGCAGGAGCTTTTAAAGAACAGGATAAAGCAGAAAGTCTTATAATAAATCTTGGTAAAAAAGGATTTAAAGGAGAACTTGTTCATATAGGAAATTACTACAAGGCAGTTGTAGGAGGAGATATAGGTGCATATCCCGAAGCCGAAAAACAGATGAAGGCACTAAAAGCAAAAGGATTCGATTCTTACATAGAAAAATATGACAAATACTGCGATTTAAAAATAGAAGATTTCAGATTAAAAGCTGAATATATGAATAAAGAAGAAATCGAAAGTGCATATAAAGATTTAAATAATGAACTTAAAAAGAGAAAGAACTATCAGGATTATTCAAAAATACTTGAACGGACTTACAATGAATTAATAGAAAGTAAATAATCAGATTTATGTGGATTGCTGTCTGAATGTCTCAGACAGCAATCATTTTAATAGCTGTATATTAATAACTATATAATCGGACTAGGGGTGATTAAAATTCTTAAACTGGGAGAGAAAGTAATATATGAGCTTTCAGATGGTTTTATTCTGAAGGGAATAAATAAATACAATAACAATGGAAAAGTAATGCACATAACAAACCTTGGAAATATTATAATATGTGATAAAGGTCATATTTCAGATGATAAAACTGTAAAATACGTATACAGATATTCAGAATATAAAACAAAACTTTCAGCTAATGTGGACAGTGGAGTAGTTCATGTAGAAGAGAGAGAAATGCCTTTTAAAATAGTTTCAGAGAAGAGCGAAAAGGAAGATATAGCGGATTTAGTAATAAATATGTATATAAATGAATATACAGAGATATGTAAAAATCAGAAGGACTTTATATTTGAAATAGATGGGGATAACAGCTTTTTTGTAATCGATGGAAAAAGATTCTTTTCCGGAAAAATAGAAACTGAAGAAGAAAAATTTATATTTACAGGTGGAAAAAATATATTCGAGATAAATTATAATGATATTGAGAAATGCTCTATTGAAAATAATATTTTAACTTTAAATGGTTATTTCTATATGGACAGAGAGTATGTAATAGTAAGGGAAATACAGATAATCGCTAATAATATATCTCGTATAATACCGATGGGATTTGAAGATATGGTATTAAAAAATCCAAAAGTAGGAGAAATTCCTGGAAATAGTGATATTATATTTGGAAAAATATCTGGAAATATAAATGGATATGACTACAACTCTTCTAATATATTATTTATAAAAGATAGAGAAAGTGATGAAGTTACAATTATAAATAAAGTTACTAAAAGAACTATACTTACATCGGATTTTTATAAATGGAAAAAGATGCCTCATATAGTTGATAATATTATATACGATGGAGAGAGTATATTCAGATTATATTTAAATGATTCAAATAGTGGTCTTATAAATATAGATGGTCTCAAAAATATAGATGATGAAAACATAGGATTTACAAAATCGGGAAATCCATTCTTCGTTGAGGCAGATAATGATTCTATAAGATTAAAAAAATCAGCTGAAAAGGAAATAATTTCCATAAACAGCAGGGTAATATCTGATATAAAAGAGATTAAAAATCTTGAATCAAGAACATATGTTATAGATGAAGATGAAAAGATATTATTCGATGGATATTCAATGATTGATATTTTATTTGGAAATGAATATATAGAGGTATATCTAAAGAAATCAATGCTTACAAAGATACTCAAAATAGTATTCTTAAATTCAAAATTAGAGCTTGTAAAAAATATGGATATGTCCGAAGTATATAAGAACTGGTCTAAATCAATGAATGATATGATAATATATAATTTCTTTGCAGATTTATTTATAATGTATAAAAAGATGGAAACAGTTAAATCAAATAGAAAGAAAACTGATGAGATACTAATAAATCTAGTAAATGAATTCTATCAGGATATACAGAATCAGAAGAGAAATCTTGATATATTAGCAATGTATATGCCTGAGGTTATAGAGGCAACAAGTGAAAATCTATTTGTTAAATACGGATTCAGCTTTGATATTAAAATATACAGAGCATTTGAGGAAATATTTACAGATATATCTTATGCCATAAAAGACGAACTCAGAGATATAGAAAGCATAATAACAAATCTTTCATTTGTTATTTCACCAGAAGAAAGAAGAAGACACATATACAGAATGTTAAAGGAAAGTGAAAGCGACAGGCTTAGCCTGTTCTTTGGGAGTATATCAGAAAAGATAAGACATATAGTTGAAAATATGTATCCATATCTTATAAGAAATATGGAGGAAAATTTACAGTCTATATTTGTTCTTTTAGAAAGAGAATATAAAAAATGTGATGCACAGGAAGTTAAAGACATTCTGTTCAGCAAGATAATAGAAATGTATTCATTTAAACAGGATACTTATGATCCTGACTCAGAAGTAAGAAGAGGGGATATAATAGATGAGATACATAAGGTTTCATATGAATACAGAGTACCAATAGATTCTAAAAAATTCTTTGTAGGGGGTGAAAATTAATGCGTAGAAAAGCATGGAATGGAGTATATAAACTCATAGACCTCGGAGAAGATAAAGAAGAAAAGAGCACTTATCATGAAATTGATATAGATGTAAAAATAAAGGAAAATCCTGTATTTGAAGTTGAACCAGAAATAGAAAAAGTAGTTGTTCGGGATAAAGAAGAAGAAGTCATGGAACCAATTAAGAAGGAAATGGAATATAAACCTCAGATACTTGATCTGGATGACGATGATGATTACAATTATGATGATGAAGATGAGAATATAAATAAAATAATATTTGATTCAGAAATTAAGGACTTTGATGATTTCGATGACTTTGATGATGTGGATTTAGACGAGGATATAGAAAGTATAATTTCAAAAATATAATAAAAGACGGTAAATTAAATATTGTGAACAGTTAAATACGAAGATAAGATATTTAAATAAAGTATTTTATAAATAGAAAAGATGATGGAGATTTTCCATCATCTTTTTTTATTTATATATCTGATTTTATTATATTATATTTTTTATCATTTATATTTGAGCTTTAAGTTCAAAATATAAGATATTTAATACTGTTTATAAATACAATCTATCTGAATATATCTTTTAATTCAGAAATAAGAAGTCTGTTTTCTTCAGGTTTAAGAATGCAGACCCTGAAGTAAAATTCATCTAGTCCGTCAAATGAAGCACAGTCTCTTATTATTATTTTTTTAGGAATAAGAGAATTTCTAAGTTCGGCAGCTGTCATACGTTTATCATCTATTTTGCAAAGTATAAAGTTTCCGTATGTTTCATATACCTTAACACCAGAAAGAGTTTTAAGTTCTTTATTAAGATAATCTCTTTCAGAGGCCATATGGTCTGCAGTTTCTTTTATAAAGTCATTGTCGACAAACATAATTTCTCCCATTCTTGATGCAACTACATTTATATTCCAAAGGTTTATACCTTTTGATATAGACTCCTTGACATCAGAATCAGATATAAGACCATAGCCAAGTCTTATTCCAGGAGTAGAGAAGAATTTTGAAGTTCCCCTTATTACAAATAATTTACCAAATTTATCTACAAGAGATGTAGAAGAATACACGTCTGTATCTGTAAATTCTACATATGTTTCATCAATCATTATATACGCATTTGTAGAGGAAAGGATTTTTTCTATCTGATTTTTGGAAAATGCAAAGCCAGTAGGATTGCAGGGATTGCATATTATAACAAGCTCATGTTTTCCATTGTTTATTGTATTTATAAGTTCATCTTCACATATTTTAAATCCATTTTCTTCTTTAGAATAGTATTTTGTTATAGCACAGTTATTCTTTTTAAGTTCTTTTTCATATTCTGAATAAGCTGGCGAAAGAAGAAGCGCTCTTTTTGGATTTAGTGTTGATATAAAAGCTGAAATAAGCTCTGTTGCACCACCACCAAGCAGTATATTTTCAGAATTACATTTACAATATGATGATATTGATTTTTTTAACTCTATATATTCAGGGTCGGGATACATAGATACCATGTCTATATTGTCTATTACATATTGTCTGGCCTTAGCTGATGAGCCAAACGGATTTATATTTGAACTGAAATCCATAAAGTCTTCTTTTGAAAAACCATATTTTGCAGACAGTTCATAAAGGTTTGCGCCATGATTTACACTCATACTTATACCTCCTAAATAACCTATTATACTTTAAATTATAATACAATCGTGTTTATAATCAAAATAATTATCTGTAATTTAGCGATTGTATCAATACATATTAAAAAAGTAACCCATCAGTAAAACCGAAGTTTTTCTAAATATAAATAAAAACAGGCACTTTATGTGCCTGTAAAAGTTTTATTCATCAAAGTTTATTGCGAATTCTTTGTCTCCACTCTCTATTTTAAGTAGTGAAAGATTGAAGTTGTCATCGAATATAGATACTGTGTAAGTGAATACATCTCCACTATCTTTTTTAGAGATAAGAATGTAAGTTCCGTTTTCCTTATCTTCTATCTCATCGCATATATCGTTGTAAACTTCTTCTCCAGTAAATACACCCTCATAACCTGATGATTTTATCTTGTTTTCTATTGCTTCATATAATTCTTCCATAATATACCTCTTCATAAATTTAATCGTTAAATAGATTATAACACATTTAATATTAGTTGAAAAATACTGTAAAATAATAACTAAAAATAAATAATTAGAATATTAAAAAAATATTGATTAATCAGAAAAAATATAGTATCATTATTAATGTAAAGAAGAAAAATAGTAAATTCGGAAGGGGTGTCCGAATGGAAGTTAATTATAATCAGGCATTTGAGGTACTAAAAAAATATAATAAAGATGAATTTCATCTTAAACATGCACAGATAGTATCAGGGGTAATGAGATATTTTGCTAAAGAATACGATTCTGAAAGAGAAGAATTCTGGGCTGTTGTAGGACTACTTCATGATATAGATTTTGAACTATATCCAGAGGAACATTGTGTAAAGGCAGTAGAACTTTTAAAGGAAAATAACTTTGATGATGATATTATTCACGGGGTTACATGTCACGCATATGGAATATGTGAAGGAATAGAAGCAAAGCCGGAGCACATAATGGAAAAAATACTATTTGCTACTGATGAGCTTACAGGACTTATAGGTGCTGTGGCTATAATGAGACCTTCAAAAACTGTGGCAGATCTTGAACTTAAATCAGTTAAAAAGAAATTTAAAACACCTAAATTTGCAGCAGGATGTTCAAGAGATACAATTAGAAAGGGAGCAGAGCGGTTAGGCTGGGAACTTGATGAGCTTATCCAGAGAACAATAGATGCTATGAAATCTTTGGTAGGAACAATGGAGATATAGCGTTTACCCATGCATCTATTTTAAAGACGTGGATGAATGTTATCATATATATTATATTTATAATGGAGGCAGGTTGTATAATAATACAATCTGCTTTCTTTTTTTATATAAGATAGTATAAATTAATACTAAATAAAAATAATACTGTATAAAGAGAGGTTTTTAGAGTATAATCAATAGATAGGTATATTAAAAATGAATTAATTTAAAAAGAATTCAAATAAAAGAATTATATATAGCAGGAGGTACATTATGTACAAAATAACAGGAAAGATGTTTACGGAAGAACAGATAAGGGAAAAAGTAAGAGAGCTTGGAAAACAGATAGAGAAAGATTATTCGGGCGAAGAAGTACTTTTAGTTGGTATACTAAAAGGAGCAAATGTATTTTTATGTGATCTTATAAGACAGATAGATCTTGATGTAAAAATAGATTTTATGAGCGTTTCAAGTTATGGAAGTGGAACAGAATCATCAGGTACAGTAAAAATACTTAAAGATTTAGATGCAGACATAAAAGGAAGAAATGTAATAATAGTTGAAGATATAATAGACTCTGGAAGAACATTAAATAATCTTGTAAAAGAACTTAATGTAAGAGAACCAAAATCTTTAAAACTATGTACACTTCTTGATAAACCAAGCAGAAGAGTTGTTGATGTGGTAGTTGACTATATAGGCTTTGAAATAGAAGACAAATTCATAGTTGGATATGGAATAGACTACGCTGAAAAATACAGAAATCTTCCATACATAGGAATAGTTGAAGACGTATAAGATATTTATTTTTCGGGCACGCTTTTTTTTGTAAAGTGTGCCTTTAAAATTTTAAAATATAATTATATAGGATAAAATACGGTTTAGCGATAAAAAGAAATAAAAAGCAGGAGGGAGATATTTATGGCAAAAACGGTTATTATAGGAGCTGGACCAGCGGGAATGATGGCCGCACATGCAGCGTCTGAAAAAGGAAACAGTGTAACTATAATAGAAAAAAACGAAAGAGTAGGAAGAAAACTTTTAATAACAGGAAAAGGAAGATGTAATGTTACGAATAACTGCGATGTAGAAGAACTTATAGCAAATGTAACTACAAACAGCAGATTTTTATACAGTGCATTCTATACATTTACTAATACAGATGTTATGGATTTATTTGAAAAAAATGGTGTTCCTTTAAAAACTGAAAGAGGAAACAGGGTATTTCCGGAAAGTGACAGAGCCATGGATGTCGTAGATGCACTTTCAAGAATAATAAAGAAAAAAAACATAAAACTTATGACGGGATGCAGTGTTTCAGGGGTAAAAGCTGTAAATGGAAAAGTTGATGCGGTTGTATTAAAGGATGGCAAAGAAATAAAAGCTGATTCTGTAATAATAGCTACTGGTGGTTCGAGTTATAGAAGAACTGGTTCTACAGGAGATGGATACAGAATGGCAAAAGAGCTGGGACATACAGTAACAGATATAAAACCTTCTTTAATTGGTATAGAAGTAGCTGATGAATTCACGGAAAGACTTGCAGGATTAAGTCTTAGAAATATAGCCATAACTGTTGTGAATAGTAAAAATAAAAAGGTATACGATGACTTTGGAGAAATGGAATTTACAGAATACGGTATAGATGGCCCGGTTATAAAATCTGCCAGCTGCAGAATGAAGGACACATCAAAGGAAAACTATAAAATAATACTTGATTTAAAGCCGGCTCTTGATGAAGAAAAGCTTGACAAGAGAATACAGAGAGATTTCCAAAAGTATATAAATGACAGATTTGGAAATGCACTGAATGATTTACTTCCTAGAAAAATTATACCTGTAATAATAGAGCTTTCCGGAATATCATCTAAAACACCTGTAAACAGCATTACTAAGGAGCAGAGAAAAAATCTTGTTTATACTATAAAACATTTAGAACTTACAGTAAAAAGATACAGACCAATAGAAGAGGCAATAGTAACATCAGGTGGAGTTAACGTAAAAGAAATAGACCCAAGTACAATGGAATCAAAACTGGTAAAAGGACTTTTCTTTGCAGGAGAGTTAATAGATGTAGATGCATATACAGGAGGATTTAATCTTCAGATTGCGTTCTCTACAGGATATCTTGCTGGAATGAATTCATAATTTAATGATAAGTTTATTATGATTATATAAAAATATAAGAGCATATAAAAAAGAACCTGTATTATGAAATCGGGTTCTTTTTTATATATTAGCTGTCTTTTAAAGTAAGAACATTAAAAATATATAATTAAGGATAATACTGTCTATAAGATTTTGAAAAGTTATAATGTATGTTTTATAATAGTCATTATGTATATTTATACAGTATAAAAAATTTAATAATAAAAATAAAAAAACTGTATCTCATAATAGAATACAGTTTTCTTATCTTTTAATGTTTTTTATAAACATAGTTATAAATTTTTTCGTTTCCAAGATCTATATCTCCTGTGGTTATAAATTTTGAGATGTTTTCAATATCGTTAGTTGAAAGGTACTGGCTTGGTATAGATAAAGTATAACCCGTATCATCAAGAAGATGTTTTAACTTTATAACTTTTGAAACTTCCGGTCTCTCATTTAGATTTCTATAGTTTTTCTTCTTGCTATTCAGAAGATTTTCATTCTGAATAGATATAAGTTTATCCACATACTGATGATAAGATTCTCTAAAGTCATTTTCTTCTATTATATAGGAAGGAAGAACATCAAGAATAGAGTTGTCACAAAGTATATTTGTTACAAATTTATCAGAAGTAAGCTTGCCAGATATGATACCTTTTTGATATTTTCTCAAAATCTTTTTTGTAAGAGTATAAATCTTACAACGAGTTTCTAAAGAAAGTTCTTCTACGAGCATTGTAATCACATCCTTCTAATAAAATTTTAAAACAATTCTGAAAAAAAATCAATACCCCGAAATGAGTAGACAGCACAACCTTGAAAGCTAGAAAAAATCTTTATTTAGAGCAAAAATAAGGCCTTATGAAATATAGATTTTTATAATATAAAAATAAAATTTAAGGATTAACTGATAATAAAAATGGTAGTTTATTATATGTTGAAGACATTGTGTTATTAGGATATAATTTAAAATATGTGAAAGCAAGGAAATAATAATAAATAGATAAAAAAATAACAAATTATAAAAATGTATTAAATATATGGAAATGAGGAGGTAGTTAATGGGCGATATAAAAATGAAAAGAATGAAAAATCTTGTTGAAATATCATCTCTGGTTACTCAGTCAAGGGATTTCTTTAAAATCAAAGATATAATAGTAAATAAAATGCTTGAAGTTGTACATCCGGCGAAAGCATGTGTAAATATATTCTACAATGAAGATTTCAATTACGCGTATCTTGTGTGTTCAAATACGCTGGAATATATTCCTACGGTATTCAAGGATTCTGAAACAGTACAAGGGGCAAGAATAAACTTTGAAATGTATCCTGATTATATAAGAGAAGCTGTTTTTGAACAGAAGATAGTATATGTAAAGGATATATTCAGCGATTCAAGAGCCGAAAAAGAAAGAGGTATGGCCAAGGAAGAAGGGTATTCAAGAAGAATAGTGTTTCCTCTTTTAATAAAAGATAAAACTGTTGGATTTATGACTGCTTTTATGGAGGAGTGTGACAGTGTAGACGAGGATGATATAGACTTCATTTCTTCAGTAGCGTCATTAATGGCACTTTCAATAGAAATAACAAGAAAAAATAAATCCGTTGATAAGCTTGTAAGTAAGCTTAGATATGGGGTAAGTTCAATAAATGAATCAATAAAGAAATTGTACAAAGACAATGATAAGGAAACATACATAAAAGATCTTACTGTCCAGGCTACAAATATAACAGAAAGTGAAGAGTCACTTATAATAATAAGGGCAGACGAAAGAAATAAAAGAATAGTAAATTATCATAATAGAAACGACAATGAAAAAAGTAATCTGTTCCCTCTTTTGGAAAGAATTTCAAAGGAAGAAGAGGACTGTGGTTTTATAAATAATGCAGACCTTTCATCAGAATCATCACCTAATATAAACAGCTATATATTCTGCAGAATGAAAGACAGAGATAAAATTCTTGGATATATAGTATGTGCAAATGCCTCTAAATATACAAAAGACGATATAAATATACTATCAATACTTTCAAAACAGATAATAGTAGGTATACAGATATATGAATACAATCAGAATGAAATAAAAAACAGGGTACTTCAGAACGAGCTTAGTATACTTAATAAACAGCAGAGACTTATGATGAATGATGCCAATATGGTATGTAATAAAGATAAGGAGCTAAACTGCTATCATAAACCAGCAAGGGTTGTAGGGGGGGATTTCTACGATGCGGTAAAAGTAGGCAATAGAGTATTATATATAGTTGCAGATGTAATGGGACATGGTATTGTATCTAACTATATGGTGGCTCTTCTAAAAGGTGCATTCAAAGTATTATGCAGAGAAAATTATGGACCGTCTGAAATATTAAAAAATCTGAACTGTATGTTATTTGGTGAATTTGACAAAATGGAAGTATTTGCGACATGTCTTGTAGCTGAATTTAATGTTGATACAAATATATTAACAGTAGCAAATGCGGGTCATTACAGTCCGATATGCATAAGAAACGATGCCTCTGTTGAAAGAAATATAAAAAGTAAAAAAGGAATACCAATAGGGGTTATAGAGGATGTGGAATATGAAGAAAACGCATTAAATGCGGCGGATTATCCTATGATATGTATGTTTACAGACGGTATAATCGAGGTTAAAAATAATAAAAAAGAAGAATTTGGACTTGAGAGATTTGAAAAAATACTATCTGAAAATTACATGGAAGACCATAAAGACGTTGTCGAAAAACTTAATACAGAGCTAAAAACTTACTCAGGTAAGAGTGAATACTCGGATGATATACTTGTTGTAATGCTGAGTAAAAATCTAAGTGGGAGTATGTAGGAAATGAATCCTGAAATAATAGTAATAAACGCAAGTCCAAGAAAAAATGGAAATTGTTATCATATAATAAAAGATGTTGTAAATATACTTGAAGAAAATAATATATCATATGAGGTATTTAATCTATATGATATGAATATAGAATACTGTAACGCATGCGGATTCTGTGAGAAAAAAAAAGGATGCAGAATAAATGATGATATGAGTCCTGTATATGATAAATTTAATAAATCGTCTGGTACGATTGTAGTATCGCCCGTTTATTTTGATTCAATACCGGCAAAAATGAAAACAATGATAGACAGAACACAGGCTGTGTATTCCAGCAAGTTTGTACTTCAGGACTCAATGATAAACAGAAGTAAAAAGAGAATAGGAATGTATATAGCGGTTGCCGGATCTGAAGAATACAAAACTCAGTTCAGCGGAGGGGATATAGTAATGGATTTCTTCTTTAGAAGTATAAATTCAAGGTCAGCTATAAATATGAGAATTTCTGGAACGGACAAAAGACCATATAAGGAAAGCGATGAATTTATAAATGATGTAAGAAAAAATGTAAATGCTTATTCCTTGTTGATAAATGATATAAGATGATAAATTCCAAGTGAATTGATATAATATAATTTTTAAAATCTCAAATAAAAAAATTTGGAACAGGGAGGAAAATTATATGTTCATAGGAAACGATGTCTGCAGGGTATTTATATCAGAGGATTATAAAGAACTTGTGGATATGATATATAAACTTTTAATCGTAGATAAAAAATACGATAAGGCCATGCTGGTTACCGATAAAAATGTATATAAATACTGTTATGGAGAATTTATAAAAGAATTACTGTGTAAATCGGAAATAAGCGGTGAGATATTTGAGAGCTATATTATTGAACCAGGAGAAGAAAATAAAAATATAGAAACATATGGAAATATAATAAGTGCATGTTCAAAGCATAATATGAGCAGGAAATCACTTATTATAGCTCTTGGTGGTGGAGTTGTAGGAGATATTGCGGGGTTTGCTGCAGCTACATATATGAGAGGAATAGAGTATATACAGGTTCCAACAAGTCTTCTTTCTCAGGTAGACTCTGCAATAGGTGGAAAGACAGGAATAGATATAGGAAATCACAAAAACACAGCAGGGGCATTTCTTCAGCCGTTATTTACTTATATAAATATATCGGCATTAAAAACACTTTCAGATAAAGAAGTAAAAAGTGGAATTGGAGAGGTAATAAAATATTCTATGATAGCTGATGATGATGGTGATTTTATAGAATATTTACTTTCTCATTCTGAAAAAATTAAAAATAATTCAAAGGAAGAGATTTTATATACGATAAAAAAATGTGCGGAATTTAAGTCAATGATAGTAAAAAATGATGAAAAAGAGTCTGGAATGAGGAAAATACTCAATTTTGGACATACATTCGGTCATGCTGTGGAAATATTATCGGGAATGAGCCATGGTGAAGCTGTATCTATAGGAATGAGAATAGCTATGTCGGTATCTCTTAATCGGGGATATATAGATGTGAATTATTCTGATAAAATATCAGAAATTATGAGTGTATTTGATATGCCGGAAAAATTCGATAAAGTATCAGTGGATGATGTATTTGAATTATTAAAAAAAGATAAAAAAAATAGCTTCGGAAAAATAAATACAATACTGCCATATGGTAATTCTCAAGTAAAAGAAATTACATTTGAAAATAAGGATACAGATAGTCTGAAAAAATCCATAATCAAATATATGAATTAAAATAAAATGAAAGATTGTCTATTGTATACAAAAAAATCTTTTTAAATGTATAAAAAAATCATAAACATACCTGGCTTTACGAGGTATGTTTTTAATTTTATTATTTTTAAAAATTTTATATATTAAAGTTAATATCTATGTTATAATAGTGAAAATAAATATACAAAAATAAAATGCTACTTTTACTTAATATATTAAAATTGTTTTAATTTGTGCAAAAATACAACAATAGTGGATTTTGTATATAGTATTAAATATTCTGAAAAATGCTTGATTTACATTCAATTTTGTAGTATGATAGTTTTGGCAATGAAAACTATGTATTTTAACTGTACGAATTTAAAAAATAAAAAAACATACAGTACAGGTTTTCTATATAAAAATTATTTTTTAAAGACCTACGAAAAGCAGGCATTTAGGATTTATTTAAGGAGGGTATTTTAACATGGCAAAATTTATGAAAACTGTCGATGGGAATACAGCCGCAGCTCATGTAGCTTATGCATTTACTGATGTTGCAGCTATATATCCAATAACTCCATCATCAACTATGGCAGAATTAGTTGACGAATGGGCTTCTCAGGGAAGAAAAAACGTATTTGGTCAGAAAGTTAATGTTGTAGAAATGCAGTCTGAAGCAGGTGCATCAGGAGCATTCCACGGATCATTACAGGCAGGTGCTTTAACATCAACATTCACAGCATCTCAGGGATTATTACTAATGATACCTAACATGTACAAGGTAGCTGGGGAATTACTTCCAGGAGTATTCCATGTAACAGCTCGTGCTATAGCATCTCAGGCATTATCAATATTCGGAGATCATCAGGACGTTATGGCAACTAGACAGACTGGATGTTGTTTACTTGCATCAGGTTCTGTACAGGAAGTTGCTGATATAGCTCCAGTAGCTCATTTAGCAGCAATAGAAGGAAGTCTTCCATTTGTACATTTCTTTGATGGATTCAGAACTTCTCACGAAATACAGAAAGTTGAATTAATGGAAAACGAAGAATACGCATCAATGTTAAATATGGATGCTGTAAATAAATTCAGAGAAAAAGCTTTATCTCCTAACCATCCAGTTACAAGAGGTACTGCTCAGAACCCTGATATATACTTCCAGACAAAAGAAGTATCAAACGTTTACTATGACAATATGATAAACGTAGTTGAAAAATACATGCACAAAGTAAGTGAATTAACAGGAAGAAAACATGACTTATTCGATTACTACGGAGCAGAAGATGCTAAATACGTTGTAGTTGCAATGGGATCAGTTACAGAAGCATTAGAAGAAACAATAGATAAACTAAATGCAGAAGGTAAAAAATACGGATGTGTTAAAATACATCTTTACAGACCATTCTCTGTTAAACATTTCTTAAAAGCAATGCCTTCTACAGTAGAAAGAATATGTGTATTAGACAGAACTAAAGAAGCAGGGGCTCTTGGAGATCCTCTATACTTAGATATAAGAGATTTATACTATGATGAAGAAAACGCACCAATGATAATAGGTGGTAGATACGGATTAGGATCAAAAGATACTACTCCAGCTCAGTTAAAAGCTGTTTACGATAACCTTGAATCAGCATGTCCAAAGAACCACTTTACTATAGGTATAGTTGATGACGTTACAAATACTTCTCTAGAAGTTGAAGATGATTTCAGAATAACTTCTAAAGGAACTGTAAGATGTAAATTCTGGGGACTTGGATCAGATGGTACTGTTGGTGCAAACAAACAGGCTATAAAAATAATCGGTGATAACACTGACAAATACGCTCAGGCTTACTTCGATTACGACTCTAAAAAATCTGGTGGTATAACAATGTCTCACTTAAGATTCGGAGATACACCAATCAGATCAACTTACTTAATAGACGAAGCTGACTACATAGCTTGCCACAAACAGGCATATGTAAACCAGTATGACCTATTAAGAGGACTTAAAAAAGGTGGTACATTCGTACTAAATACTGTTTGGGATCAGGAAGGATTAGAAGAAAATCTTCCAGCTAAAATGAAACAGTATATAGCTAAAAATGATATAAACTTCTACACAGTTAACGCTGTTCAGTTAGGTAAAGAAATAGGACTAGGAAACAGAATAAACATGATAATGCAGTCTGCATTCTTCAAACTAGCTGAAATAATACCACTAGATGAAGCTGTTGCTCACTTAAAAGACTCAATAGTTAAATCTTACGGTAAAAAAGGACAGAAAGTACTTGACATGAACTTCCAGGCTGTTGAAGCTGGTATAAATGCTCTTGTTAAGGTAGAAGTTCCAGAATCTTGGAAAACTGCAGTTGACGCAGAAACAGAAGAAAAATGTGAACCAGATTTCATAAAAAATATATTAAGACCTATGACTGCTCAGCAGGGTAACGATCTTCCTGTAAGTACATTCAAAGCAATAGAAGATGGTACATTCCCAGCAGGTACAGCAGCATTCGAAAAACGTGGTATAGCAGTAGACGTTCCAGAATGGAAAGTTGACAACTGTATACAGTGTAACCAGTGTGCGTTCGTTTGTCCTCACGCTTGTATAAGACCAGTTCTTCTAACTGATGAAGAATTACAGAATGCTCCAGAAGGATTCGATACTAAGAAAGCTACAGGTAAAGGATTAACTGGATTAAACTATAGAATGCAGGTATCTTCATTAGACTGTACAGGATGTGGAAACTGTGCTGACATATGTCCAGCTCCAAACAAAGCGTTAGAAATGATGCCTCTAGATACTCAGGATAAAGAAGCAGCTAACTGGGAATTCGCTATGGATACAGAAAAAGTTGCTCCAAAAGGTGATTTAGTAAATCCTAACACTGTAAAAGGTTCTCAGTTCAGACAGCCATTAATAGAATTCTCAGGTGCTTGTGCTGGATGTGGAGAAACTCCATACATAAAAGTTGTAACTCAGTTATTCGGAGATAGAATGATGATAGCAAATGCTACAGGTTGTTCTTCAATCTGGGGTGGTTCAGCTCCTTCAACTCCTTACACTAAGAACCATGAAGGTAAAGGTCCATCTTGGGCAAACTCATTATTCGAAGACAATGCTGAATACGGATTCGGTATGAGAGTAGCAGTTAACCAGATGAGAAATAAATTAACTGACGATATAAACGTTCTTCTAGGAAAAGTAGATGAAGAATCTAAAGCAGTATTAAATAAATGGTTAGAAACTAAAGAAGATGGTAATGCAAACAAAGAAGCATCAGCTGAAGTTTCTGCTTTAATAAACGAAATAAGCGAATGTGAAACTTGCATGGCAGATGAAGAAGTTGCAGCAGCTGTTAAATCAATAAAAGAAAGAGAAGATTACCTAGCTAAGAGATCTCAGTGGATACTTGGTGGAGATGGTTGGGCTTATGACATCGGTTACGGTGGATTAGACCACGTTCTTGCTCAGGGTGAAGACGTAAACGTACTTGTATTCGACACAGAAGTTTACTCTAACACAGGTGGACAGGCTTCAAAAGCTACTCCAGCAGCAGCAATGGCTAAGTTCGCAGCAGCAGGTAAGAGATCTAAGAAAAAAGACCTTGGTATGATGGCTATGTCTTACGGAAACGTATACGTTGCTCAGGTTGCTATAGGTGCTGATAAGAACCAGTTCGTAAAAGCTTTAACAGAAGCTGAAGCTCATCACGGACCATCTCTAATCATATGCTACGCTCCATGTATAAACCATGGTTTAAGAGAAGGTATGGGAAGATCAATAGCTAACGAAAAACAGGCTGTAGATTGCGGATACTGGCACTTATACAGATTCAATCCTGAACTTAAAGCTGAAGGAAAGAATCCATTCTCACTAGATTCTAAAGAACCAAAAGAATCATTCAGAGACTTCTTAATGAAACAGACTAGATATGCAGCAATAGCTAAACAGTTCCCAGAACAGGCTGAAGAACTATTCACTATGGCTGAAGAAAACTCTAAAGAAAGATACGAATCTTACAAGAGATTAGTTTAATAAGTAAATTAATACAATTTATTTAATAGAGAAAGGACTGTGGTTTATCCACAGTCCTTTTTATTTTCTCTTATAAATATCATTTTGAAGTTAAGATTATTTACATCAAAAGAGATTATTTAAAAATCATATTTACAATTATTCAGAATTACGTTCTAAATCGACTAATGAGAAGTTAAAAATTTTTTCTTATTTTTTTATTAAAATAGCGAATAAAGCATAAATTATTAAAAAAATTATTGGATTTACTGATGAGATTGAAATAATACAAAAGGATATATATAATATAATATGGATAATAGTTAAACTAAGAGATATTCGGGAGGAATAATAATGAAGCTTGATAATATTATAAAGGGAATAGATGTAGTATCTGTAAGTGGAAATACAGATATGGAAATAAGTGATATTCAGTACGATTCAAGAAAAGTAACAGACGGAACACTTTTCATATGTATAAAAGGATTCGTTTCAGATGGACATAAATATATAGATTCAGCTATGGAAAAAGGAGCAAGGGCATTCTTAATTCAGGACGATGTTGAAGAAAAAGAAGGATGTACATACATAAAGGTTGCAGATACAAGAAGAACAATGGCAACTGTTGCTGCGAACTTCTGCGAACATCCATCTGAAAAATTTGAAGTTGTAGGTGTTACAGGAACAAACGGAAAAACAAGTATAACTACTTTTTTAAATGAAATATTAAGAAACTATGATAAAAAAGTAGGGCTTATAGGTACAATAAAAATATTTGATGGTGAGGATGAGGTGCCTTCAAATTCTACAACTCCTGAAAGTGCAGACCTTCAGAAAATCTTTTCAAGAATGATTGATAAGGGCTGTGATTACTGTGCCATGGAAGTATCATCTCATTCACTTGAATTAAACAGAGTTGATGATGTGGACTTTAAAATAGGTATATTTACAAATCTTACACCTGATCATTTAGACTTCCATAAAACACTTGAAAATTACAGAAAAGCAAAGGCAAAACTTTTCTACAAAACATCTGAGGCAAATATTATAAATATAGATGACGAAGGTGGAAATAAAATATATAAAGAAATAAAAGACCTTGATACAAAATGCTATACATACGGAATAAACGGTGATGCTGATTTCAAGGCTACAAATATAAAATCAGATGCTTCGGGTGTGTCATACACTCTTACAGCGCCTGATTTCACTACTGAGATACATGTATCAGTTCCAGGAATGTTTACAGTGTATAATACTCTTGCGGTAATAGCCGCATGTGAAATGTTAAAAATAGACAGGGGTGTATACAAAGAAACTCTTAAAAATACAGGAGGGGTTTCAGGAAGATTTGAAACAGTTCCAAATGATAAGGGAATAAGTGTAATAGTTGACTATGCACACACACCAGATGCACTTGAAAATGTTCTCAACACTGCAAGAGAATTTGTAAAGGGAGATTTAATAGCTGTGTTTGGATGTGGTGGAGACAGAGATTCTGAAAAAAGACCACTTATGGGAGAAATAGGACAGAGATTATCAGACAGATGTATAATAACTAATGACAACCCTAGAACTGAAGATCCAGATAAGATAATAGAAGATATATTAGAAGGTGTTGATAAAAACTCATCTGACTATGAAGTAATATCTGACAGAAGTGAAGCAATAAATAAGGCCATACACTCTGCAAAAGAAGGAGATGTTGTTCTTATAGCAGGTAAGGGACATGAAAACTATCAGATAATAGGGAAAGTAAAACACCATTTTGATGATAAAGAAGAAGCGAGAAAAGCGCTGGCATCTATGTAATATACAGTAATATTTTATAAAAAGCCTCTCTTTTATAATTTGAATGTATTTTATAAATATGGTAAAATCGACTTAAATTAATACCCATAGGGAGATGGTGATAAAATGGCAACAATAGATGACTTTATGAAATTGGATATAAGAGTAGGGACCATACTAGAGGTTAAACCTTTTGAAAAAGCCAGAAAACCAGCATATAAGCTTAAAATCGATTTTGGAGATGAGATAGGAATAAAAAAATCATCAGCACAGATAACTGCTCATTATAAAATGGATGATTTAGTAGGAAAGCAGATTTTAGGTGTTGTAAACTTCCCCGAAAGACAGATAGCTGACTTTATGTCAGAAGTATTGGTTTTAGGAACAGACAGCGAGGGTGGAATTATAGTTATAACACCAGATAAGAAGGCAAAAGATGGAGACCGTTTATACTAACATACTGTGTATAAATTATATTGTAATAAGATAAATTTTTATAAAAGATAAAAAACCTCCTGATTTTCAGGAGGTTTTTATTTGTTTATATTTAATTTTTGAAAATATTTAATTGTAATAAAGTTTTAATCTCTTGACAGATATTTTGAAACTAAATAAACGATATAGAAAAGCCCTAATCCTGTTACCATTGCTATTAATCCCATTAAAGCAAGAGTCTTTTTATCCTTTTCTGATACCGCATTCTTAACTTTTTCAACTGGTTTTTTTACTGCAACTTTTTCCATAATATCAGCCTCCCAATATTTATTTTCTAAAAATTAAAAAAACATATCTATATAATATTATAATATAAAAATGCAATAAATATAAGTCAAATATAAGATTTATCTGATAAATTTATATATAATGTAGAGTGTAGTTAATAATACTAAAAAGAGGGGCTTAGTTATGTTAAAAAAAGATAAATTTAAAGTAATCAGAACGTTCTTTATTGTTGTTATATTAGTGGCCGCATTTCTTATAATAGATACAAACTGTATATCTACGGGAAGATATACAACAGGAAATAAAGATCTTCCCGAAGCATTTGATGGATTTAAGATAGTGGAAGTAGCGGATCTGCATAATAAAGGATTTGGTATAGATCAGAATTATCTTATGTATAAAATAAAAAAAGAAAACCCAGATATAATAGTTGTAACAGGGGACCTTGTTGACAGAAGAAAATGGGGTACTAAAAATGCAATGTTATTTATAGACAAGGCGGTAGAAGTAGCACCGGTTTATTTTGTATCTGGAAATCACGAGGTATGGTCTGGAAAATATGATTATATAAAAGACCTGCTTTTAGAAAAAGGAGTTATAGTTTTAGATGATGAAACACGAGTAATAAAAAAAGGTAATGACAAGATAAGTATATCCGGAATAATAGATACTGGTTTTGAAGACAGGGAGGATTATGCTGATAAGATAATAGAGGAAGTATCAATAGAGGCAAAAGAAAAAGCGGATTATAATATACTATTATCACACAGACCAGAACATATGGATGATTATGTAAATAGTGACTTTGATCTTGTATTTTCAGGACATGCACATGGAGGACAGTTCAGGATACCATTTGTAGGGGGGGTATATGCTCCACATCAGGGATTTATGCCTAAATATACAGGTGGTATATATAAAGAAGAAAATACGGAAATGATACTCAGCAGAGGACTTGGAAATAGTACAATTCCTGTAAGAATTTTTAATATGCCCGAAATAACAGTGACAAAACTCGAAAATTAATAAATAAGTATATTATAAATTTAAAAATTTCAAAATATGATTAGCTTAAATTGATGTATATATTTAAATATGTTATCATATTCTATATAACAATTTGCTTGGAAAATACTGATTAATAACATTAATAAAAAAATTTAATATAAAACAGAAAGAGGTAGTAAAATGGCGGTAATGGTAACTGGTGGTGCCGGATATATAGGCAGCCATACAACTATAGAATTACTTGAAGAAGGATACGAAGTAGTTATAGTGGATAATTTCTGTAACAGTAATCCTGTAGTAATAGATAGAATAAAAGAAATTTCGGGAAAAAAAGTGAAATTTTATGAGGCAGATGTAAGAGACTCTGAAAAAATGGATAAGATTTTCGAAGCTGAAAATATAGACTCAATAATACATTTTGCAGGTTTAAAAGCAGTTGGAGAGTCAGTTGAAAAACCTGTGGAATACTATGATAATAATTTAATATCAACACTTACATTATTTAAAATGATGAAAAAATATGATATAAAGAATTTTGTGTTTAGTTCATCAGCGACGGTATATGGAGATCCGGAAAGTTGTCCAATAGGAGAAAATTCTCCATTATCGGTAACAAATCCATATGGAAGAACTAAATTAATGATAGAAGAAATGCTTAAAGATATAGCAAAGGTTGATAAAAGCATAAATATAGCTATACTAAGATACTTCAATCCAGTAGGAGCGCATAAAAGTGGAATGATTGGAGAAGATCCAAATGGAATACCAAATAATCTTGTACCTTATATAACAAAGGTTGCAATAGGTCAGCTTGAAGAATTAAGGGTATTTGGAAATAATTATCCAACACCCGACGGAACAGGAGTAAGGGATTATATACATGTTATAGATCTTGCAAAAGGACATGTAAAAGCTATAGATAAGTTAAAGGAAAATCCTGGACTTGTTATATATAATCTTGGAACAGGAAAGGGATATAGTGTCCTTGAAATGATTGAGGAGTTTTCAAGGGTAAGTAAAAAAGATATTCCGTATAAAATAACTGAAAGAAGAGCAGGAGATGTTGCAGAATGTTACGCGGATCCTTCTAAAGCAAAAGATGAACTTGGATGGGAAGCACAGTTAGGACTTAGAGAAATGTGCGAGGATTCGTGGAGATGGCAGAGGAATAATCCTAATGGATATTCTAAATAAATATTAATATTTGGGGGGAAATGTTTATGAAAGGTGTATTAAAAAAATGTCTTGCTGTTGTCCTTTCTTTGGCTATGGTTTTTGCCATTGTTTTACCAGTACAGGAAACAGAAGCAGCTACAAATCAGCTTATAGTAGTTAATACTAAATATAATAAGCTGTCATTCTATGAAAATAATAAACTCATAAAAAGGTATAGTGTAGCATCAGGAAAACCAAGTACACCTACACCTACAGGTAAAACATCAGTTGCTAATAAAATAGTAAACAGACCATTCTATTCAGGTGGAATAGCTGGTGGAGATCCTAGAAACCCACTTGGGGATAGATGGATGGGTGTATGGGGTGGTTCAAAATATGGAATTCACGGAAATAATAAGGAAAGTTCAATAGGAAAACACGTTTCGGGTGGATGTATAAGAATGCACAATGCCGAAATAAGACAGCTGTTCCCAAAAGTAAAGGTAGGAACTACAGTACTTATAGATTATAGTTCAAAAACAGATCAGCAGATAGCCCGGAAATATGGCATAAAAATGACTCAGGAAGGCTGGAAGACTGTTGATGGTAAAAAGAAATATGTTAAGTCAGACGGAAAATATGCTAATAACGAATGGCTTACTATATCAGGTAAAAAATATCACTTCAATTCAAATGGAGAAACTGATAAAGGTATCGTAATGATATCAGGTAAAAAATATTGCTTCGATAAAAATGGAGTAATGACTACTGGATGGAAAGACGACGGTACATTCAAATACTACTTTACAGCAGCCGGACCAGCTAAAATAGGCTGGATGGATTTAGCAGGTGAAACATACTACTTCGATGAAAATGGAGCTATGGTTACAGGTCTAAGAGAAATAGACGGTGTAGAATACAGCTTTGCAGAAAATGGAGCAGTACAGCCTAAGTGGAATGTAGTAAAAGGAAAGAATAGATATGATACTGCAGCTAAAATAAGTGAAATGAATACTCAGCAGGGGGATACTGTAATACTTGTAAATGGAAATGCGATAGCAGACGGTATAACTGCTACACCTCTTGCTTCAAGTATGAATGCGTCAGTACTTCTTGTAGAAAAAGACAGAATGCCAGCTGAAACAGCTGCCAGAATAAAAGCGATAAATCCTTCAAAAGTTGTAATAATAGGTGGAGAAGGTGTAGTAAGTAAATCTATAGAATCAAAAGTAGCTAAGGATTATTCAGCAGAAGTTACAAGAATAGCTGGTAAAGACAGATATGCTACTTCATTTGAAATAGCAAAACAGTTAGAAGCACAGGGTGTTTCTATAGATACTGCTTACGTTGTATCAGGAAAAGGTGAACCAGATGCCCTTTCAGTTGCATCAAAAGCAGGAGAACAGAAACAGCCTATAATACTTACTCAGAAAGATGCCATAAATGAAGATGTATATGCTTGGTTATCTGAAAAATCTTTACAGGATGCTTATTTCATAGGCGGAAATTCTATGATATCAAATAAAGTAATTGATTCTGTAAACAATATAACTTCTAATGATGTTTCCGCAAATAGAATAGCAGGAAAGAATAGAGAAGAAACTAATGCCAAAGTAATAGAAAAACTTTATGATGGATCATATACTAATATATTAGCAGCTAAATCAGATGTATTAGCAGATGCGCTTACAGCTGGACCATTAGCAGCTAAAATGGGTTGCCCAGTAGTGTTAGTTAACTCTAAGGGACTTACAGCTCCTCAGAAAGCGGTGTTTACTTCTTCAAATTCAGGTAATGTTTATCAGATAGGCGGAGGAGTTTCATTCTTAGGAATGAGTCAGCTTTATACTATACTTAATAAATAAATTTAATATGTAAGATATATTTAGAACCTGTACATTTTATGTACAGGTTCTTTTTGTCCTTAAATATAGTTGGGTTATAGAGAAGATAATGAAATATATAAGAAATACTATAATATAAGAAGGAGATTTATACCATATAGGTAGAATAATATATTTATTAAGACTGAAATTTTATTGATTAGAATATAGATAGTATTATAATTTATAAGATAAAAGAAAAATAATTATTATGTTATAATTGAGTGAAAGGGGTGGTAACATATGTCAAAGGTAAGTATATACAAACAATTAAAAAGTGATAATAAATATGTAGACTATAAGAGTAATGAAGAATTTGATTATAGATTTGAACTGGAAAAAATAGAGGACTATACAAAAAGAAATCTTCGGAATATGCTTTTGAGATCGTTTATAACCGTATATAACAGCGGTGGACGTGATGAAATAGTATTTCCAAAAACGGATTATCCTCTTTCAGCATATATAAATACATTTGTTAATAGTATAAGAGCCATGGTGTCTTCAAGTACATTGGATAAAAAGTGGATAGAGACATTTGTATCCGCTATTCTTCTTAATTCTGAAACCAAGGAATATATACAGATGGCGCTTTCTCTAGGGGAATATTATCTTGAGGATAATTTAGTTGATGAGATAGCCGAGGTATATTCAAAATCAGGTGATTATATACAGTATGCCATTGGAATAATAAAGAGAAAAGAAAATTACAATGAGTTTTTATTTGACATTATAAAAGAATCTGAGGGAACTATAAGACTTACAGCAGCGGAAAATATAGAAGAAATAAACATGGATATAACAAGATATATGATAATGGAAGGCTGTAAGGATGATTATTATGATGAGTTTCTATCAGTTTTAGTATTTAACAGTTTTAACTGTGAAGCATTTCTTCGGAATGATAATATAAGCGTTGAAGAGTCTGACGCGTTTGCAAAATTATTTGCGGATGTATACAGAATTTTAGGACCAGGACCAATAGCAAATAGATTTCCACTTATGGACGCACTTATAGAGGTTGTAATATCAAAATGCAGAGGTATATACGCACTTTACGATATATTCGCTGTAAGAGATACTATAATACAGGCCAGAGGAGACGAAATAGATAAGGAAGAGTTTATAAAAGAAATAAGAAAGTTTATGGATGTACCTAAATTTAAGAAAGCACTTAAAGAAGGAATAAGAGATACAATTGGAAATTACGGTGATATGGCTATTATGGCTGACGAGCTTGAAATAGATTATACTTTTTCTGATATAAAGAAATATATAAAGAAAGCTGAGGAAGACTCGGCTGAATGTGAAATATACAGTGAAATAATGAAAAGTGGAAGAATAGCACATAAAATAGATCTTATAAGATATATAGATGAAAATAATAATTTTGACGATATAATAGGTGATTTACAGGGAATAACGCTTGATAAGGATGTAGAACTTTTACATAGTGAAGAGATTATGATGTCTGCTCTTGATAATATACATACAATATATCCAGAGGGAAGAAAACTTCTTTTAAATGCGGCTGTTGCAAATAAGGCCAAGATAAGAATAAAAGCATCAAGAGAAATAAGAAAGATAAAGAGAACACTGGACGAATACGATATAGAAAGACTTAAATCGGTATATACAATAGAAGTAATACCGGACATAAAAGAGGTATATAAAAGTATAATAAGTGGTGAGTACAACGATGAATCCGAGAGAGTTAGCATAAAAAAAGAAAAGGTTGAAACTCATATAAGAGATATATATCTTATAACATCAGAAATAAGAGGTATGAAATACAGGGATGAAAAGATAATAGAAAAGGAATTAAGCAGCAATACAATATTCTATATGAAAAGAGATTCTCTTAACAGATACGATGAAAATGCGATTAAAATAGTTGCAGGAGATGGAAATGTTATGGGATATGTACCAAAGAAGGATAATGAGATAATAAGTAAACTTATGGACGCAGGAAAGTATTTTTATGCAATTTTAAAAGAATACGATATAGAAAATAATTATGCAAAAGTAGATATATACATGAGCTATATGGATATAATAGATGCGGCAAAGGATGTAATTTCTGTTGTAAGAGATATAGATACCAGAAGCAGATTTGTAAATTAAAAAATTTATTTTTTATCTATTTAAGCTAATTAAGAAAAAATTGTTGCAAAATACATAATATATTGACATAAATCTACAATTTACTTTAAAAAAACTGAAAAATCTGTTAAAATAAAGAAAAAGTTGGAATTATCTAAATATTTTTTATGAGAGGGGTTTTTGAAATGAAGAAAGAGACAAGAGATGTAATTGTAATAGGGTTTGCTCTGTTTTCGATATTCTTCGGAGCTGGAAATCTAATGTTCCCGCCATATCTTGGTATGGTTTCAGGACAAAACTGGTTTATAGCTTTCTTAGGATTTATAATAGCCGATGCAGGACTTTCACTTCTTGTAATACTTGCAGCTACTAAGGGTGGAGGAACACTTGATGAAATAATGGTAAGAGGTGGTAAAAAGCTTGCAAGACTTTTAGGATGTCTATCAATACTTTGTATAGGTCCTTTCCTTGCTATACCTAGAACAGCAGCTACTACTTTCGAAATGAGTATATTACCGTTTGCTCCGAATTTAGGACTAGGGGCATCAGTAGGCTTTTCTATTGTATTCTTTATACTTACACTTGTACTTACAATAAGACCTACAAAGGTAATGGATATAGTAGGTAAAATACTTACACCAATTCTTATAATATGTCTTATAGCGCTTATAATAAAAGGTGCGATAACTCCTTTAGGTCCAGTAAATCCAGAACAGATGATAGATAGAAATCTGTTCAGTGAAGGTATATCTCAGGGATATCTTACTATGGATGCACTTGGAGCAGCGGCACTTGCTACAATAATGTTGAATACATGGAAGTCAAAAGGATATGAAGGTGAAAAGAAACAGGTATCATTAACATTAAAAGCAGGATTAGTTTCAGGATTATGTCTTGCAATTGTTTATGGTGGTCTTACATTCTTAGGTTCAACTCTTTCTATGTTACCAGAATATGGCTTGGAAACATCTCAGGCTCTTCTTGTGGTTGCAATAACAGGTGGTCTTTTTGGAGAAATAGGAAAAATATTACTTGCAATAATGGTTGCGTTTGCATGCCTTACAACATCTATAGGGCTTACATCAGCAGCCAGTGAATACTTTGCAAAAATATCAAATGGAAAAATATCTTATGAAAAAGTTGTTGTAATAATAAGTGTATTTAGTGCGGTAGTATCTAACTTTGGTGTTACTACAATAATACAGTTCTCAATACCAATACTACAGGTGATATTCCCTGGTGTTACAATACTTGTGCTTATGTCTTTATTTACTGATAAGATAAAGAACAATAACTCATTTAAATTTGCAGCATACCTAACACTTTTAACAAGTCTTTTATTAGTAATAAATTCTATAAATGGCTCAATGGCATTTATTACTAAGTTACCATTTGCTGCTATGGGATTTGGATGGTTAATACCAGGATTAATAGGTGCAATAATAGGAAACTTTGTAGGAGATAAAAAAGAAGCGTAATATATGAAATTATATGCTGTCTGGGTTAATAATCCGGACAGCATTTTTTATTTGCTTATATATAAATACTATTATTGTATATATTGGAGTAATATTAAAAAACAGGGTAATCTAAAATTTAAAAATAAAAGATGGATTATTTATAAATAAATTAACGTCATTCAAAGTTTATGATGGTGGAAGGCTATTGTCAAAAGCTATGTTTTTTTATATTAATATGATAAAATTAATAGGTATAATTCTCGTAATAGGATAAAATTAATAGAAATAATTTTAAAAAAGATATTGCGTCGGGAGGTTGAAAATAGATGATAAAAAGATTTGCGGCTGTATGCCTTTCAACTTGTTTGGTTTTAGGTTTATCGGGCTGTGGTTCAGATAAGGATGATTCAGCTGAAAAGGAACTTACAGGTAACTATAAACAGACAATGCTTGTTGTTCCGGAAAGTATAAATACAGAAAAGGGATTTTTAGATGAATATGAAAGTGTTGAAAAAGTTGTTCTTCCAGATAACTATGAAAAAGATATAGATAAAATAACTGATCAAATAGCTTCGTTTGCTGAAAATAAAAAGGTTAAATGTATAATAATAGCATCTGATGAGGAAGGAATGCTTCCTGTATTTGAAAAAATAAGAGAAAAAAATGATACGGTTATAACAGTTGCTGCGGGAATAGAGGAAGCTCGGTCAGAGGAGAATATAGAAACTGTTGCAACTGATCAGAATATAACTATGGGATTTAATCCAACGGGTATGGACAATCCGCTAAATGCTGTAAGAATGGCAAAGGCAATGGGAGCCAGTTCATTTGTAAACTATGTTGATACATATTCAAAAGATAATCTTTATATTATGGAAGATAGTAAATATATAAAATCTGAATGCAGAAGAAATAATATAAAATATATTGAAGTAGAAGTAAGGGGAATGAAGAATGAAAATGACTATAAAGGTGCCGAAAAATTCATAATGGAAGATGCTGAAAAAAGAGCAGGTAATAAAAATACTGCACTTTATGCATCAACAAAATTAATGGATGAGGCTATAATAAGAGCGGCAATAGATAATAAATTAATGGTACCTAATATACATTCATTAAACTCTGGAGAGCTTTATTGTAAAATACTTGATATAGATGTCAAAGAAGATGAAAAAGACGATTACAGAGCTATAAATGATAAGATTTCAAAAGAAGTAAATAAAATTGGAATGGAAGGTAAACTTGCAGGAAATGAAATACCTGAAAAAACATTCTGTATAGAAGCTGCAATTGAAACAACTGAGCAGATATTCACTAAAAATGGTGATGAGTTCTCAGTATTTAAAGAAATGCAGTCAAATGTAAAAGAAAAAACAGGTATATGGGCTGAATATAAAAAGGTAAAATACGATAGAAACTTCTTCAGAGCTGTCGAACTTTACCCTATTTTATACTAAAAGGGGGTTGTAATAGTGAATATAAAAAAAATAACGTCCGTTACATCAGCTTTTATAATCTGCCTGACAATGTCTGGATGCTCGAAAATAAAGGGTGAAGACATCGACGTAGCAGCAAAATTAGCGGTAGTAACAGAAACTAAAAATGAGGATGAAGTTGGATTTGAGTCAGCTGAATATATATCAAATACATATAAGCAGAAAAATGCTACAGGACTTTCCAATGATATAGTTGAACATATTGTTCTTCCGGAAAACTTTGCTGATAAAAAAGCTGAAACAGAAAAAATAATGAATTCCATAAAAGAAGATAAAGAATTAAAGGCTGTTGTATTTACTGAAAAAAACAGCGGAATGATGGAATATATAAAGGATTTAAAAAAAGAAAGAAAAGATATAATAACTTTATCAGCAGATATGAATGCTTCAGATAAGGAACTTATAGAAAATATAGATTTAAATTATGTGTCTGAAAAGGGAGATAATATGGATGATACGGTACAGCTTGCAAAAGAAATGGGAGCTGAAGCTTTTATAGCATATTATACTGATGAGGACATGAAGTCTGAAGATAGAAAAGAAGGATTCAGAACTTTAGAGGAAGAATGTGAAGAACAGCAGATTGAACTTGTAAAAGTAAATATACAGAGTGGTTCAGATAAATATGCAATGAGAAAATTCATAAGTGAAGATATCAATAAACAAATTGAAAAATACGGAAATGATATAAATCTATATGGAACAAACCCTGATATTGATGAGGTAATACTTAAAAGGGGTATAAAAAATAAACTTATCATAGCGGAAGTCAGCGATAAATGTATGATGCAGGAACTTAGTGAAATGTTTAGAATATACAGAAGAAGCTGGGATAGAGGAAACTACAGAGGAAGTTCAAAATATATTTCTGACAGAACTGTAAAATATGAAATGAACCGCAGACTTGGAGGAATAATAATGCCGGATAATATATTTACCGTATACGCGGCTACCGACATAGCATTAGCTCTTATAGAGGGTGGATTAGATGTTGAAAGTGCATATAATTCGTACTTTATAGAAAGAAATATAAATGAAAAAGAAGGTATAACAGCTGGATTTGAAAATGTTATAGAAGGAGTACCATCTTTAAAGAGTGTATCTGTCGATCAGATAATTTATTAAAAAAAACATGGCTTGATAAATTATATAAAGAATTTAAAATTAAACAGATTATTTAAATTTATTAAAATAAATTAATATATAAAATTGCATAATATTATATGGTTTTATAATGCTGATTATTTTGACAAATTGTATATTAACGTTTATTATTAATAAATTAAAGGTAATTATTAAGATAAAGGAGACAACATTATGGGATTAAAAATACCAAAGGATTATAAAGACAAATTAGATATTGTAGAAACGCAAAGAGCTATAAAAAAACTAAAAGACTATTTTGAATTAAGATTAAGTAGGGAGTTAAATCTTATAAGGGTGTCTTCACCATTATTTGTTCTTCCAGAAACTGGAGCAAATGACAACCTTAATGGAAATGAAAAGGCTGTTAGTTTTGATATACCTTTCATGAATAAAGATGCTGAAATAGTACAGTCTCTTGCGAAATGGAAAAGAATGGCACTTAAAAAATATGGATTCAGACCAGGAACTGGTATATACACAGATATGAATGCCATAAGAAAAAATGAAGAACTTGATAACCTTCATTCTTTATATGTGGACCAGTGGGACTGGGAATTAGTAATAAATAAAGAAGAAAGAAACGAAGAAACATTAAAAGATATAGTAGGAAAACTATACAGGGTATTTAAAGATACAGAGGTATTTGTCTGTTCACTTTATCCGCATATAAAAGAAATACTTCCAAATGAAATATCATTTGTTACATCTCAGGAACTTTTAGATATGTATCCGGATCTTACATCAAAAGAAAGAGAAAATCAGATAGTGAAGGACAGAGGAGCTGTATTCCTATCTAAAATAGGTAAGGTTCTTTCAAATGGAGAAAAACATGATGGAAGAAGTCCGGACTACGATGACTGGGAACTTAATGGAGATATACTATTCTACAACCCGATACTTGATGAGGCAATAGAACTTTCATCTATGGGTATAAGAGTAGATGAGGAAAGTCTTGACAGACAGCTTGCAGAAGCTGGATGCGATGACAGAAGAGAACTTGACTATCACAAAATGCTTTTAAATGGTGAACTTCCATACACGGTAGGTGGAGGAATAGGACAGTCAAGAATATGTATGTATTATCTTGGAAAAGCACATATAGGAGAAGTTCAGGTTGGAATATGGCCGGCTGATATGTGTGAAACTTGTGAAAAAGCAGGAATAAAACTTTTATAAGACAGGAATAGGACCTTTAAGATAGAAAGCCCCGATTTAATATTTAATCGGGGCTTTTGTACAATTATAAATATCTTTTTTATGTATGTATGATTTTCGATTGATATAGTAATTTTAAGGGTATCCTGTAATTACTATAATTTAAGTAATGTATATTAAAATAATTTAAGTAATGTATATTAAAATAATTTAGGAGAAGTAGAATATGTTTAGAAAATTAAAACTTGTATTTGCGGGGTTTAAAAATATTGAACAGGAAAAGGAGTTTATACATAATATTTTCCTGTTACCTGAATTACTGAAATCTGATATGGTAAGTTCATTAATTAAATTTAAGGTTATAGTATCATTTATATTTGTAGCAGGATATTTTATATCTGGTATAGATATAATGCCAGAGCTATTTATGGGTGGATTTGGCTTTATAGATGATATAGCTATTATCCTTATGTTTATTAAAGGTATAAATAAGGAAATTGATAAATTTGCAGATATTAAATATGCTTATAATAAAAAAAGAGATACAGTAATAGATGCTGAGTATGAGGTAAAATAAAAAAGATATTTTAAATTCAAGTGGAAAACTATGTTAAATTTTAAAATGAAACTTATAAGAGGCTGACAAAATCAGCATACAGTATAAAAAATTACGATAATAAAAAACAAAATATAAAATTTAATAAATATAGTAGAAATACCCCTGTATTGTACAGGGGTATTTTTTATAGTCGTAATTTTTAATAGACATATAAGTATTTTTGCAAGTATAAATAAGTATATAAAATTTTTACATTTTATATACTTATAATATTATATTTCTGTGTTTTTTATTGTAATTAAATATATAAAATATACTTATCTTAAAAGTTTTTATTTAGAAAAATATTTAAAATTCAATGTTTTAGATAATATAGGAAATAAGGAAAAATAAATAAAAAACAATAAGAAAATGAAATTGTGATATAAATTTATCGATTAATTATGAAAATATAAATATAATTTCATAATTAAATACATATTGTAAATTGTAATAAAATTAATTAAATATATAGAATTATTGAAAATATGATAGTATAAGTCAAGTGAAATAGATATTAAAAATAAAAGAAATAAAATTATAATATAATAAAAAATAGTTTTATCATTAATAAATATAAATAAAAAAGTAAATATTAAACTTATACTATATTTGTTTTTATTATTAATTATTAATATAATCCTGCAAATATTGGAAAATAGCAAAAAATATCCTAATAAATAAAGATTTAAAATCAAAGAAAAGATTTAAAATCAAAGAAAAGATTTAAAATCAAAGATTAATATTAAAAAACAGAATAAACACTAAAATTAAATGAAAAAATATTTCGAAAAATATAATTTCACTTGACAATTTTTTAATACATAGTTACTATAAGATACAGTGGTCTAAAGATGATTTAAATTAATATTATAATTAATAGAAATATTAATAAAAAAATACGTTATATTAGCATATATTTTATATAATATTTAAATATAAAATAAAACTTATAAAAATATTAAGAAAGGGAGATTATTTATTATGGAAAAGAAAGAAAAGAAAAAACTTGGTCTAGTACCTAAACTTATAATCGGTATAATAGTTGGTATCATAATAGGGACATACTGTCCAAAGATAGTAATACAGGTACTAGTAACATTAAGTAGTCTATTCTCTGCGTTCTTATCATTTGTAATACCATTTATCATAATAGGGTTCGTTACAGCTGGTATAGCAGATTTAGCAACAGGAGCAGGAAAACTTTTAGGAATAACAACAGCGTTATCATACGGGTCTACTCTTATAGGGGGAACAATAGCATTTATAGTTGCTTCAGTATTATTCCCTAAATTTATAACATCATCAGTTGCGGCACAGATAGGGGATCCAAGTGCAGGACAGGTTGCACCTATATTCTCTGTACCACTAGAACCAATGGTTGACGTAACTGCAGCAATAGTATTTGCGTTTATGATGGGACTTGGAATATCAGCACTTAGAAACAAAGGAAAAGGTGAAGTATTATTCGGATTCTTCAATGAATTCCAGGAAATAGTAAAAGCTACATTATCAACAGTTATAATACCATTATTACCACTATACATAGCTGGTACATTTGCAAATATAGCATATGCAGGTCATGTATGGAGTATACTTGGTGTATTCTGGAAAGTATTCGTTACAGTAATACCACTTCACTTAATATATATATTTGGACAGTTCTGTATAGCAGGTGGTATATCAGGAAAGAATCCTATAACTATGGTAAAAAATCAGGTTGCAGGATATGTAACAGCAATAGGTACTCAGTCTTCAGCAGCTACAATACCGGTAAACGTTGAATGTGCTGAAAAGAATGGCGTATCAAAACAGATAAGAGAATTCGTTGTGCCTCTATGTGCAACTATACATCTTTCTGGGTCAATGATATCAATAACTTGTTTCACAACAGCAGTTCTTATGATGAATGGTATGCCTCATGGAATAAACGTTTTATTCCCATACATAGCAATGCTTGGTATAGCAATGGTTGCAGCTCCAGGAGCTCCAGGTGGTGCGATAATGTCAGCTCTTCCATTCTTCCCAATGGTAGGAATACCAACAGAAGGTGGTCTTGCATCATTAATGATAGCTTTATACTTAACTCAGGACAGTTTCGGTACAGCTTGTAATATATCAGGAGATAATGCAATAGCGGTTGTAGTAGATAAAATAAACTCAAAGATGCATAAAAAAGAAGCTTAATAATCAGTTTATGGTTTAAATAAATAAAAACAGCCTATACTTAATAGGCTGTTTTTTTATGCAAAGATATATATAAAACTATGTTATATCATAGACAGATAATATACAGAAATAAAAATTATAAAAAATAATATGAATTTGATTTAATAATGATGTGAATACTTAATATTATAATTTAAATAAAAGAATGAAAATAAAAAAGCTCCCCTGAATTAACAGGAGGAGCTTTAAATATTTATATAATTTTATATTATACGTTGAATTTGAATAATATTACATCCCCGTCATTAACAACGTATTCTTTACCTTCAAGTCTTACAGCACCTTTTTCTTTAGCAGCGGCCATACTTCCGTATGTTACAAGGTCTTCGTAAGCTATTGTTTCAGCTTTTATGAATCCTCTTTCTATATCAGAGTGTATTTTACCACCAGCCCGTGGAGCTTTTGTACCTCTTTTTATAGTCCATGCTCTTACTTCCTGAACTCCGGCAGTAAGGAATGATATAAGACCAAGTAAGTGATAAGAAGCTTTTATAAGTTTATCAAGACCTGACTGTTCAAGACCTAAAGTTTCAAGGAATTCTTTCTTTTCTTCATCAGTTTCAAGTTCAGATATTTCTGCTTCTATCTGAGCACTTACAACAACAGTATCAGAACCTTCTTCATCAGCGAAGTTTCTTACAGCTTTAACCATTTCATTTCCTTCACCGTCATCTGCAAGATCATCTTCAGATACGTTTGCAACGTATATAACCGGTTTAGAAGTTAAAAGGTCAAGTGATTTTACGAATGCTGCTGTTTCTTCATCAAATTCCATAGTTCTTATACATTTATTTGATTCAAGAGTAGCCATTATATCGTTAAGGATATCAAGTTCTTTCTGAAGTCCTTTATCAGCTTTAAGAGCCTTTGTAGTTTTAGTTATTCTTCTTTCTAATATTTCTATATCAGAGAATATCAGTTCAAGGTTTATAGTTTCTATATCTCTAAGTGGAGAAACAGAACCGTCAACATGTACAACGTTAGGATCTTCAAAACATCTTACAACGTGTACTATTGCATCAACTTCTCTTATGTTTGAAAGGAATTTGTTTCCAAGCCCTTCACCTTTAGAAGCACCCTTTACAAGACCTGCTATATCACAGAATTCTATAGCTGTCTGTACTATTTTTTTTGAGTCATAAAGCTCCTGAAGCTTTGTAAGTCTTTCATCTGGAACAGATACAACACCAACGTTAGGGTCTATTGTACAGAATGGATAGTTTGCAGATTCTGCTCCAGCCTGAGTTATTGCATTGAAAAGTGTACTTTTACCAACGTTTGGTAAACCTACTATACCTAATTTCATAATTCAATCGTCCTCTCTTTTATTATATTATTCAGATCATTGCTCCGATTATTTGTGGAACTACATAATAATCCTATTTTGACATACAGATTTATTATACAACAGAATACTATTATGTGTAAAATAAAAATTAGTGGTTAAAGAGGTATATTTTTATATGTTTATTTAATCATAAAAAGGTTATAATATTGTATAAGAGATTTTGAGATGGAGGTATAATATGAAAGACATAAAAAAGATTGATCTTGGTCATGATGTTGGGCTTATGCTTGTAAAGACTGATAAATTCAAATCTAATATTATAAGTGTATATATACATAGAATGCTGGACAAAAGTGAAGCGTCTATGAACGCGGTTATTCCGGCTGTTCTTACTAGTGGTTGTGAGAAATATCCTTCAATGAGAGCTTTATCTGATAAACTGGATGACCTTTACGGAGCGTCACTTGTTTCAGAATGCTCAAAAAGAGGAGAAAGACAGCTTATATCATTAAGACTTCTTGTAACAAATGACAGATATATAGATGATAATATATTTATAGATACAATAGAATTTTTAAATGAAGTAGTAAATCATCCGCTTGTAGTAGATGGAGGATTTAAAAAGGAATACGTTGAAGTAGAAAAAAATAATTTAAAGAATAAAATAGTTTCTATTATAAATGATAAGAGATCTTATGCACATAAAAGATGCCTTGAAGAAATGTGCAAGGGAGAAAGATACGGAATAGGTGCAAATGGTACTGTTGAAGATGTAGAACTTATAAACGCCGAAAACCTTTATGGGCACTATAAAAAGGTAATGGAAGGCTCAAGAATCGATATAGTAGTAGAAGGAAACTTTGATTTCGATGAAACTGAAAAAGCAATAAAAGAACACTTTAAATTTGAAAACAGGGGAGAAATTCAGAAAATAGAAAGAGAAGAATTCATGAAAACTCCTGAGTCTGTAAAAAATATAGAAGAAAGTATGGATATAACACAGGGAAAACTTGTTATGGGATACAGAACAAATACAGACTATAAAGATGCTAAAAAATACTATTCTCTTATAACTGGCTGTGGTGTACTTGGAGGGGGGCCACATTCAAAACTGTTTGCAAATGTAAGAGAAAAAGAAAGTCTTTGCTACTATATATTTGCAAATGTTGAAAAATATAAGGGTATAATGATGATATCTTCAGGTATAGAATTTGAAAACAGGGAAAAAACAGAAAGACTTATAAATGAAAACCTGCAGAGTGTACTAAAGGGAGATATAGACGAAAAAGAACTTTATCACACTAAGAAAGCTTTAATAAATGGATTAAGAAGTTCTTGTGATGGAATCGGTGGTATTTCTGAATTTGAATTCTCACAGCAGCTTGGAGGAACAAATTACACAGTTGAGGAAATAATCGATTTCGTTGAACAGACAACAGTAGAAGATATTGTTGAAGCCATGAAGGATATAGTACCAGATACTGTATACTTCCTTAGAGATTAGTGCGGAGGTGAAAATATGGAAAGAATTTATAATGATACAATAAAAGAAGAACTTTACAGTGAAGAACTTGAAAATGGCTTAAAAGTATACTTTATGCCTAAAAAAGGATTTTTAAAGAAGTATGCAATTCTTGCCACTAATTATGGTTCTAATGATTTAGAGTTTATACCAGAGGGTGAAACTGAAAAAATAAAAGTTCATGAAGGTATAGCGCATTTCCTTGAACACAAAATGTTTGAACAGCCAGATGGTGGAAACGCATTTGATTTATTCTCTGAATATGGAGCAAATGCAAATGCCTTTACAAACTTTAATATGACTGCTTATTTATTCTCAGCAACAGAAAACTTTTATAAGTGCCTTGAACATCTTATAGATTACGTACAGACACCATACTATACTGATGAAAATGTAAATAAGGAAAAGGGAATAATTGCTCAGGAAATAAAAATGTACGATGATGATCCTGGATGGCAGGTTTACTTTAACTGCTTAAAGGCCATGTACAAAGAACATAATGTAAAAATAGATATTGCAGGTGATGTAGACAGTATATATAAAATAACTCCTGAAGAACTTTATAAATGCTATAATACATTCTATAATCCTTCTAATATGGCTTTATTTATAGTAGGGGATTTAGAGCCTGAAGAAGTATTTGAAGAGGTTAAAAAGGCAAATCACGACGATATAAAGAAGAATACAAAGGAAATACAGAGATTTATGCCTGTGGAACCAAAGGAAATTGCTACTGAAAGAATAACTGAAAAATTCCAGATATCAATGCCTATGTTCAACATAGCCTATAAGGATGAGGATATTAATTTAAAGGGAAAAGAACTTCTTAAAAAAGAAGTAGTAAGTGATGTACTTTGCGATATGATATTTAAAACAGGAAGTGAGCTTTACGATGAAATGTATATGGGTGGAATGGTAAATGGAAGTTTTTATGGAGCATTCTACTCAGAAGTTGAATATGGATATACGCTTATATCTGGAGAAAGTAAAGATCCTGATGCTGTTATGGATAAAGTTGAAGAGTACCTTGAAAGATACAAAAGAGAAGGACTTTCTGAAGAAATATTTACAAGAACAAAGAAAAGAAAAATTGGAGAATTCCTTAAATATATGGACTCTATGGAATTTATAGCAAATAACTTTGTTTCATATGTATTCAAAGATATAAATATACTGGATTATCTTGATGTGCTTAAAGAGGTAAAACTTTCTGACGTTGAAGAAAGACTTAATTCACATTTCAAGAAAGAAAACAGGGTAATCTCTATCATAGAACCGATAGGAGAATAATATGAACAGAGTTGCATTTACAATTTTAGGAATTGATGTGATGTGGTATGGAATTCTGATAGGAGCAGGAATGCTTCTTGGAATATATATTGCTCTGAAAGAAGCCAGGAGAATAGGAATATCAGAGGACGACATACTGAATGTTGCATTAATAGCGATACCAGTAGGCGTTATATGTGCCAGATTATACTATGTTATTTTCAGCTGGGATTATTACTCTTTGAACCCGTCTGAAATACTTAATATAAGAGGTGGAGGTCTTGCGATACATGGTGGTATAATAGGAGGAACACTTTCAGCCTATATATATGCAAAGGTTAAAAAAATTGATTTCCTTAAACTTGCGGATACTGTAATACCAGGCCTTCCTCTTGCTCAGGCAATAGGAAGATGGGGTAACTTCATAAATGGTGAGGCACACGGTGGTCCTACAAATTTACCATGGGCAATAACTGTCGATGGAATGAAGGTACATCCTACATTTTTATATGAGTCAATATGGAATATAATATTATTTGCGTTTATAATGCTTTATATGAGAAAGAGAAAGAAATACGAGGGACAGGTGCTGTTAACATATGTAACGGTGTACTCAATAGGAAGATTTTTTATAGAAGGTCTGAGAACAGACAGCCTTATGATAGGACCGCTGAGAACAGCACAGCTCGTAAGCCTTGCCGGAGTTACTATAGGTGTGGTACTCCATATATATCTTTCATCAAAAGCTAAAAAGAGTGAAGTTTAGATATTAAACAGGATTGCATGGTCTGCAATTCTGAAAAAATAAAAAATAAATCCGTTTAAATGAAAATTTGATGGATGTTATAAGGGGAGAATTTAATGGAATTTAATCATGTTTCCGTTCTTCTTAACGAGTGTATAGATAATCTTGATATAAAACCAGATGGAGTTTATGTTGACTGCACTATGGGTGGTGCAGGACATTCAAAGGAAATAGTAAAAAGACTTTCAAAGGACGGCCTTTTTATAGGTTTTGATCAGGATAAAAATGCAATAGCTACTGCAAAGGAAAGACTTGCAGAGTACAGTGACAGAGTCAAATTTGTACACAGCAATTTTGCTAACTTAAAAGAAGAACTTGAAAAAATAGGCGTTTATAAAATAGACGGGGTACTTGCAGATTTAGGAGTATCATCTCATCAGCTTGATGAAGCTGACAGAGGATTTTCTTATATGCATGATGCACCTCTTGACATGAGAATGGATATAAGACGCGATTTTTCTGCATATGATGTTGTAAATACTTATTCAGCAGCAGAGCTTACAAAGATAATAAAGGACTATGGAGAAGAAAACTGGGCTAAAAGAATAGCAGAATTCATAGTTAATGAAAGACAGGAAAAATCAATAGAAACTACTGGAGAACTTGTGAATGTAATAAAGAAGGCTATTCCTAAAAAAGCAAGAATAGACGGGCCACATCCTGCAAAGAGAACTTTTCAGGCTATAAGAATAGAGGTAAACAACGAACTTGGTGTAATAACTGAGATGATAAACGATGCGTGCTCTATGATGAACGAGGGAGGCAGAATATGCATAATAACATTCCATTCTCTTGAAGACAGAATAGTTAAGAATGCGTTTAAATATCTTGCGTTAGACTGTATATGTCCGCCGGAAATGCCTTTCTGCCAGTGTGATAAGATTTCTGAGGTGAAGATAATAACAAGAAAACCGATACTTCCGTCAAAAGAAGAAGTTGAGGAAAATCCAAGATCAAGAAGTGCGAAACTGAGAGTTGCAGAAAAAAAATAAAATAATCAGAAGAAGTATAAGATTAAACAATACAAACGGGGGATATGATTTTCATATCTCCTTTTTATTGCAATTTACAAAATATGGGAATATAATAGATAGCAAATTGTAATATATAAAATCGCATATAATGCCAAACATCTTCAAAAATAATGTGATTTGTTATATAATTATAAATGCTGAAATTTTACATACGGGTTTTAAATTGTCCCAGTTTTAAAAATTTCAAGAAAATAATGGCAGAAAACGCCGATAATGTCAGGAGGAATACTTATGGAAAACCTTACAGTGAAAGAACTTGTGAAAGCATCTAAGGGGAATCTTTTAAAAGGAAGAGAAGGAGACACTGTAAATGGAATAGTAATAGATAGTAGACTTGCCAAAAGAGGTATTATGTTTACTGCTATTGAAGGAGAAAATACAGACGGACATAAATATATAAAAGCTGCATATGATTTAGGATGCAGAACATTTGCTGTTAAAAAAGAAAAAGATATAGAACTTGAGGCAGATGATGTAAATATAATTGAAGTAGAAGATACTGTAACTGCATTAGGAGATATTGCGAGAGAATACAGAAACAGATTTGATATACCTTTTGTAGGTATAACAGGAAGTGTTGGTAAAACAACTACAAGAGATATGGTTTATGCTGTTTTATCATCAGAAAATCATGCACTTAAAAACGAAAAGAATTACAACAACCATCTTGGTGTACCTCTAACACTTTTCAATTTAGGTAAGGAACACGAATATGCTGTTGTAGAAATGGGAATGTCTCATTTTGGTGAAATAGAATATTTAGCAGGAATAGCACAGCCTGATATAGCTGTAATATCAAATGTAGGTTTATCACATGTTGAAAACCTTGGTTCTCAGGAAGGTATATTCAAGGCTAAAATGGAAATAACTTCTAATTTTGGAAAAGGAAATACTCTTATAGTGAATGGAGATGATAAGTTCCTTTCTACTCTTAAAAATAAAGAAACAGAATACGAAGTTGTTACATTTGGATTTAATGAAGATAACGATGTATACTGCAGCAACTACACAATGGATGATGAAAGTATAACATTTAAATGTGTAATAGATAAGGAATATGAAATAACTATACCTACTGTTGGAAAACACAACATATACAATGCAATGGCAGCAATATCTGTTGGATTCAAGATGGGACTTGGAATAGAAACCATAAAAAAAGGTCTTGCAAACTTTAAAGCAACTGCAATGAGACTTGATATAGAAAATACTGGTGATTTCACAGTTATAAATGATACTTACAATGCAAGTCCGGATTCAATGGAAGCAGCATTAAGTATACTTGGAAGATACGACAAAAGAAGAATCGCTGTTCTTGGAGATATGCTTGAAATGGGTGAACACGCTGAACTTGGTCATAGAAGAACTGGAAAAGCATGTATTGAAAATGCTGATATAATAATAACAGCAGGAAAAGATTCAGCATTTATAAATATGGAAGCTGAAGAAAATGGATTTGATAAATCAAAATCATTCCACTTTGAAGCAAGAGATGAGGCGATAGAATGTCTTGGAAAATTACTTAAAAAAGGCGATGTTGTTCTTTGTAAGGCATCAAGAGGAATGAAATTTGAAAAAATAGTTGAATTTATAAAAGAAAAATAATAATAAATAATTCAAATTGAATAAAAATATATAAAATATATATTGGAACGTGATATAATATTTAGTTAGGAAAACAAAACGGGAGGAGTTTTTATATGTTAGATATAAAAAATATAACTATTACAATGTTTATTGCATTTGCGATAGTTGTAGCAATGGGTCCGGTATTTCTTCCAATGCTTAGAAGATTTAAATTCGGACAGACAGTAAGAGATGATGGACCACAGTCACATCTTGCAAAAAATGGAACACCTACAATGGGTGGAGTAATGTTTATAATAGCTATAATAATAGCAGCGCTTGTTAGAAATAGTGGTCTGGATTCTGATATGTGGGTAGGTCTTTTATGTATGGCCGGATTCGGATTAATCGGATTCCTTGATGACTTTATAAAAATAAAAATGAGAAGATCTCTTGGACTTAAAGCATGGCAGAAGATAGTACTTCAGTTCATACTTGCATGGTATGTATCATTCTATCAGTATACATCAGGTCCTGGTGCTACAGAAATAATGATACCATTTACTAATAATGTGATAGATCTTGGAATTCTTTATATACCTATAATGATGTTCATAATAATAGGTACTGTAAATGCGGTTAACCTTACAGATGGCCTTGACGGACTTGCATCTGGTGTAACAGTAGTAGTATCTATATTCTTTATGGTATTTGCTTATATGGTAGCTGGAAATGCAGATGTAGGTATTCTTGCAGCGGCAACAGTAGGTGCGTGTATAGGATTCTTATGCTTTAACTCATATCCAGCGAAGGTATTTATGGGAGATACAGGTTCTATGGCTCTTGGTGGAGCGGTAGTTGCATTTGCAGTGCTTACGCATTCAGTGCTTTTAATACCAATAGTAGGACTTATATACTTTGCAGAAGCGTTATCAGTAATAATACAGGTAACTTACTATAAAAAAACAAAGAAAAGAATATTTAAAATGGCGCCTCTTCATCATCACTTTGAACAGTGTGGATGGCCTGAAACAAGAGTAGTATTTGTATTCTGGGCTGTAACAGTAGTGGTTTCTTGGATTGGAGTATTTGCGGCATTCTAATAAATTGGGGGAATAAAAAATGGAATTAAAAGGTAAGAGGGTTCTTCTTGTAGGACTTGCAAAAACAGGTGTATCAACAATAAAATGTCTTGCTGAAAAAGGAGCAGATATAACTGTAAATGATATCAAAACAGAGGATAAACTTAAAGATATAATAAACGAAATATCAGATATAGAAGGTATAAAATATATACTTGGACATCATCCTGAAGATATAAGTGGAGTAGATATTGTAGTAGTATCTCCAGGAGTGCCTCTTGACCTTCCGTTTATAGAAAAAATAAAAAAAGAAGGTATATATCTTATAGGAGAGGTTGAACTTGCTTATCAGATAGCAGATGAACCATACTTTATAGGTATAACTGGAACAAATGGTAAGACGACAACAACAAGTCTTACAGGAGAAATATTTGAAGCAGCAGGAAAAGAAACATATGTTGTTGGTAATATAGGAAATCCTGTTATAGATGCTGCAAAAGATGCGTCTAAGGGAGCGTCATATGTGACTGAATTAAGTAGTTTCCAGCTTGAAAGTATAGATTCGTTCAGACCTAAGGTAAGTGCTGTTTTAAATGTAACTGAAGACCATATGAACAGACATCATACAATGGAAAATTATATAGCTGCAAAAGCAAGAGTTTTTGAAAATCAGAAAGAAGAAGACTTCTGTGTTCTAAACTACGATGATGAAACAACAAGAAATCTTGCTAAAGACTGTAAATCCAAGGTTGTTTTCTTCTCAAGAAAAGAAAAACCTGAGGGCGGAATATACTTAGATGAAAACAACAATATAATAATAGCTGTCAGCGGAAATGAAGAAGTTCTTATGAATGCAAAGGAACTTTCACTTCCAGGAGGACACAATCTTGAAAACTGCATGGCAGCAGCAGCTATGGCTTACGTATCTGGAATAGATATGGATGTTATAAGACATATACTTAAAACATTTAAAGCTGTAGAACACAGACTTGAGTTTACAAGAGAAAGAAACGGAGTAATTTATGTAAATGACTCAAAAGGAACAAATCCGGATTCAACAATAAAAGCTGTACAGGCTTACGAAAATCCTATAATTCTTATAGCCGGTGGATATGATAAAGGAAGTGTATTTGATGAGCTTCTCGAAATAGCCAAGGAAAACGTAAGAACGCTTATACTTATGGGTGTTACGGCTGATACAATAGAAGAATGTGCAAGAAAACATGGATTTGAAGATATATACAGGGTAAATAATATGAAGGAAGCTGTTGAAAAAGCAGAAGCGGTATCAAAAGAAGGAGATGTTGTACTTCTTTCACCGGCATGTGCAAGCTGGGATATGTACAAATGCTTTGAAGACAGAGGAAACGACTTCAAGGAAAATGTAAATAGATTATAAAAATAATACTGGTTATGTCGTCATGTGGCGACATAACCGTTATTTTATTTGTAGATAAAAGTGTATTTATAACCGATATTATTATTTTACGACTTTATTTAAAATAATGGATAGAATAATCTTGTATAAGGTATATTTAGATAAATAAAAATTTATAAAACTAATAATATCTGATATAATAAATTTGAAGTAAATGAAAAATTTCATTCCAACTATTATTTTGAATATAGTTAGTCTAATAATTAAAAATAAAAATTGTGAATTATATAAATAGGAGAGAAAAAATGAAAGTTATATTATCAGGTGGGGGAACTGGTGGTCATGTTTACCCTGCAATAGCAATAGCAAGTAAAATAAAAGAACATAATCCAGATGCAGAAATACTATTTGTCGGAACTAAGAGTGGAATTGAATCAGAAATAGTTCCTAAAAATGGATACAGACTTGAAACTGTAACAGTTCAGGGATTTAACAGAAAAATAGATTTTGAAAACATAAAAAGAATATTCAAACTTATGAAGGGTCTTGGACAAACAAGAAAAATAGTAAAGGAATTTAAACCGGATGTTGTCATAGGTACTGGCGGTTATGTAAGTGGGCCGGTTTTATTTAACGCATCTAAAATGGGAATACCAGCGGTTGTTCATGAACAGAACTCATTCCCGGGAGTTACAAATAAAATACTTTCTAAAAGTGTAAGTAAAGTACTTACAAGTTTTGAAGACTCACACGAAAGATTCCCTGAAAAAGGAAGAGAAAAACTTAAATTTACAGGAAATCCGGTAAGAAAAGAAATACTTGATTCAAATAAAGAAGATGCAAGAAAAAAATTAAAAATAGATTCTGATAAAAAATTAGTTCTTTGCTACGGAGGAAGCGGTGGCTCAAGAACTATAAACGAAGCTATGAAAGTTGCCATAAAACATATGGTAAAAGAAGATGTGGCATTTATATTCGCAACAGGAAAAAGATTTTATGATGAATTTATGGAAAGTATAAAAGATATAAAATTGAAACCTTATCAGAGAGTACTTCCTTATCTTGATGATATGGCAAACGGACTTGCTGCAAGTGATATTGTTATAGGTAGTGCAGGTGCTATTTCTCTTGCAGAAATAACAGCTCTTGGAAAACCTTCTATAATAATACCAAAAGCATATACAGCTGAAAATCATCAGGAATACAATGCAAAAAGTATAGAAGCAAAAGGAGCTGGTATAGCAATACTTGAAAAAGAACTTACACCAGCTCGTCTAGATAAAGCAATATTCAAGCTTTTAGGAGATGACAGACTTCTAAGTGATATGTCAGAAGCCAGTAAAAGAGCAGGAAAACCTGAAGCAATAGACCTTATATACGATGAAATAATGGATCTTTTAAGATAGGAGTCTTGATAAATACTAATTGATTAAACTTATCTTGACTTTGTAGTAATATAAAAAAAATACTTGCAATATCTATACGGTTAGAAATATAATTATAATATAGGGAGTTTATGAAAAAATGTTAACTTTAAAAAAACATTTTTTTACCGTGACTTTAACAAAAAAGAAAAAAAGAAGACAGACAATAGAATTATATTGTAATAATATATTTTACACAAAGTATTTAAGGGGGTATATTGATGTTAGGCTTTGATGTTGAAGAATTAGAAGAATGGGTCAAAATAAAAGTAGTAGGTGTCGGTGGTGGTGGAAGTAACGCTGTCGACGGAATGGTTGAATCAAAAATAAATGGTGTTGATTTTATCGCTGTAAATACAGATAAACAGGCATTAAATAGATCTAAAGCAGATTATAAAATACAGATAGGTGAAAAACTTACAAGAGGTCTTGGAGCAGGTGCTGATCCTGAAATAGGAAAAAAAGCAGCGGAAGAAACAAGAGCGGAAATAGAAAAAATATTAGAAGACTCTGAAATGGTATTTGTAACAGCTGGTATGGGAGGAGGAACTGGTACAGGTGCTTCTCCAATAATAGCTCAGATAGCTAAAGATATGGGCAAACTTACAGTAGGTGTAGTTACAAAACCTTTCCCATTTGAAGGTAGAAAAAGAATGAAACAGGCTGAAGCGGGTATAGAAGAAATCAAAAAACACGTTGATACTCTTATAACTATACCAAATGAAAGACTTCTTCAGATTGCACAGAAGAATACTCCTATGACTAAAGCCTTTGAAATAGCTGATGATGTACTTAGACAGGCTATACAGTCAGTATCAGAACTTATAAAAGTTCCTGGTCTTATAAACTTAGACTTTGCCGATGTTAAGAGAATAATGGGTAACCGGGGTCTTGCTCATGTAGGTATAGGAAGTTCTAAGGGAGATGACAAAGCAGTAGAAGCTGTAAGACGGGCTATATCATCACCACTTCTTGAAACATCTATAGTAGGTGCAAAGGGAGTAATAATAAATATATCTGGTGGTGCAGGTATGACACTTTCAGAAATAAACTTAGCTTCAAGTATAATACAGGAATCTTGCCACGAAGATGCAGAAATAATATTCGGTGCAAATATAAAAGAAGAACTTGGAGAAGAAATAACAATAACAGTTATAGCTACTGGTTTTGATGAAGATATGCAGAAACAGGTTAAAGAAGTTGAAAAAACTGTAAAAAAAGAAGAAAAGAAAGCTGAAGAGGCTCCAAAAGAAGAACCTAAAAAAGAAGAATCTAATTTTGGACCTATTGAAGATATAGAAATGGATGTACCAACATTCATAAAAAACAGAAGAAACAGAAGATAATAACGAATATGATTTGTTTAACTGACCGGTGATTTCACCGGTCTTTTTATATATATTAAATTAAATATTAATATTAAAAAAGTTGACAAAATCTCATATAATGGTATTATATTAACTACTTCGTAAATAAGAATTAACTTTTTTATAATAAATAAGAACAGGCGGTGAAACTTATGCAGTGTCCATTCTGTGGATATAGAGAGTCAAAGGTTATAGACTCAAGACATACAGACTCAAATACAATAAGAAGAAGAAGAGAATGTGAATCCTGTAAAAGAAGATTCACTACATATGAAAAAATAGAAATGGCACCTCTTATGGTTGTGAAAAAAGATAACAGCAGAGAGATGTTTGACAGAAGAAAAATAAAATATGGAATTATAAAATCTTGTGAAAAAAGACCAGTTTCAAGTGAGAATATAGAACAGCTTGTATCTCATGTAGAAACTGAAGTTATGAGAAATTATAGTGGAGAAGTCGAGTCTAAAAAAATAGGCGAACTTGTAATGGATGGATTAAAGGAAATTGATGAGGTTGCTTATATAAGGTTTGCTTCAGTTTACAGACAGTTTAAAGATATAAATACTTTTGTTGCAGAACTTGAAAATATTATTACAGAAAAAGGTGAGTAGTATGTATGACAGATCGCTTAGAAAAAAGGTTGAGTTTATAGATGGTGGTTATGCGGATATATTTGTAACTGATAAAAGTGTTGATGCAAAATCTCCAGAAGATATGAAAAAAATATGTGCTGATTTAAACTTTAATTACGATAAATTTACTGACTGTATACAGATACATTCAGATAAAATAGTGGATGTTAAAAATGAGAATACAGGACAGAGAGAAGAGGCAGATGCTCTTATAACAGTTGTTAAAGATGTACCACTTGCAATTTATACTGCTGACTGTGTTCCAATTGTAATTGTAGACAGAAGAAAAAAAGTTGTAGCGGATATACACGCTGGATGGAGAGGCACACACGCAAAAATAACGACTAAAACTGTGGATAAAATGGTATCTGAGTATGGATGCAGTACGGAAGATATGTTCTGCTTTATAGGACCGTCAATCGGAAGATGCTGTTATGAGGTTTCTGAAGAACTTATAAATAAATTTAACACAATCATTACAAAAGAGAACTTGAAATTTTATATAATTGAAAAGGAGAGATATTATCTTGATTTATGGGAAATAAATAAATATTTTCTTAAAGAAACCGGAATAAGCGATGAAAATATAGAATGCTGTAATTTATGTACATCATGCAATAACGATAGATTTTTCTCTTATAGGAAAGATAATAAAACCGAAAAAAGAATCGGTACTATGGTTCAGATAAAATTTTGAAGAGGTGTTGTTTAATGAAAGAAAAAGTTCTTATTATAGATGATGAGACGCACATAGTTGAGCTTTTAAAATTTAATATTGAAAATGCAGGATATGACGTAATATACTCTTATGATGGTTTTGACGGTTTTATGAAAGCAAAAGAAGAGAAACCAGATTTTATACTACTTGACTGGATGCTTCCTAATATAAGTGGGATAGATGTACTTAAAAAATTAAGAGAAGACGGTGAATTGAAAAATATTCCAGTTATAATGCTTACAGCCAGAAATATGGAAAATGATAAGGTGGAAGGGCTTGAAGTGGGTGCAGATGACTATATAACAAAGCCATTCAGTATAAAGGAACTACTTGCAAGAATAACCTCTGTAATGAGAAGATACGGAATAACAACTGAAAAAAATAAAGATGTGTTATCAGCAGGAGGACTTAAACTGGATCTTTCAAAACACGAAACAAGTTTAAATGGAGAAAAAATAGACCTTACACTGAAAGAATTTGAACTTCTGAAATTACTTTTAAAGAATAAAGGAAAGGTACTTTCAAGGAACTATCTTTTAGACGAAATATGGGGCTATGAATATTATGGAGAAACAAGGACAGTAGATGTTCATATAAGATATCTCAGAAAAAAGCTTGAAGAAGCAGGGGCAAATGAGAGATATATAGAGACGATAAGAGGCGTAGGATATAAAATAGATTAAAAAAGAAAGGGAGATGATAGGTTGTTAAATTTTTCAACACGGGAAATAATAATAGTACGGTTTTCTTTAGCATTAGCGGTTGTATCTACAAGATATGCTATTAATATAAGAAAATACTTAAAGGAATTTGTAGCAATATCAAAGAGAGTTAATAATAACGATCAGAACGCAAGAATGAATACAAACATAGGTGGAGAGCTTGGAGAACTGGCATTAAATTACAATAAAATAATAAAAGACAGAAACAGAAACTTTGAAAAGCTTGAATATAAAAACCTTCAGTTAAAATCAATTTTAAAGAGTATATCACATGGTGTGCTTGCACTTGATATAGAAGGTAATATACTTCTTATAAATAGAGAGGCAAAATCAATAATAGGCTGCCCTCAGGATTTATTAGTTGAAGGAAGAGGTATAAATTTTGCTGTAAAAGATGAAACTATTTTAAAACAGATTATAAAATTTATGGGATCTAAGCACAATGAAAAAGAAGAAATAGAACTTTCTGATGGAAGATTCTGCAGAATAAAGCTTGACCCTGTTTATCTTCAGAATAATAAAAGTATAATGATAGGGTTTATAATAAACCTTGAGGATATAACAGAAAGAGTAAGACTTGAAAATATGAGAAGTGATTTCGTAGCAAATGTAAGTCATGAATTAAAAACACCTCTTACATCTATAAGTGGATTTGCGGAAACTCTTAAAATGAACGATGATATAGACAGAGATACAAGAAACAGATTTTTAAATATAATAGATAGCGAAGCAAGCAGACTAAAAAGACTTATAGACGATATATTAACACTTTCATTTATAGAAAGCAGGGACAATATAGAATATCAGGAAAGCACAAACGTATATAATGTTTATAAGATGGTCAGAGAAATGGTTGAAGGTGCTGCCGAGGCAAAAGATATAGAAATAGAGTGTATATGCGAGGATAAATCAATAGAGGTTAAATCCGACAATGATTCACTTAATCAGGTTATCTTAAATCTGATGGATAATGCAATAAAATATACTCCAAAAGAAGGAAAGGTAACTGTTGAAATAAAATCTGAAGAAAATGAAACTATCATAAATATTATAGATAACGGTATAGGTATACCTGAAGAAGATATAGACAGGATATTTGAAAGATTCTACAGAGTTGATAAAGCAAGAAGCAGAGATATAGGAGGAACAGGACTTGGGCTTGCAATAGCTAAACACGTTGTCTTTAATATGGGTGGAAAAATAGAAGTTAAAAGTAAAGTAAACGAAGGAACTACATTTACTGTAAGAATACCGAGCTAAATATTAACCGCTGAAAATACAGATTAATAATCTTTTTTCAGCGGTATTTTTATGCCTTAAAAAATAATAATAGTTCTTATAATAAAAATGTAAATATTGAATAGTTTCAATAAAAATGTTATCATAAAATGATATGTTATGTGTTTAAACGAAATTTTAAATAAATGAGGATTATATAAAAAGGAGGGACGGTGAAAAAATGGAAGTAAGTGTAAAAAATCCTAATAATATAATCAGTTTTATCAGAAAGGGTAGTATAGCAGAGGAGTTGGAAATAGAAAAGGGTGATATATTAGTATCGGTAAACGGTGAAAAAGTAAGGGACATAATACAGTACAGATTCCTTACAGATGATAACTATATAGAGCTTGAAATAAAAACAAGAGCAGGGGAATATGTAGTATATGAGATAGAAAAGGACTTTGATGAAGACCTTGGTATAGAATTTACCAACCCTATAATAGATAGTGCAAAAAGCTGTAGTAACAGATGTATGTTCTGCTTTATAGACCAGTTACCTAAGGGTATGAGAGAAACGCTTTATTTTAAAGATGACGACTCAAGATTATCATTCCTTCAGGGAAACTTTGTAACTCTTACAAATATGAGCGAACAGGATATAAATGATATAATAAGATATAGAATAAGTCCTATAAATGTATCAGTGCATACGACAAATCCAGATCTTAGAAAAAGGATGATAAGAAATAAGCATGCAGGGAAAGTTTATGACATAATGAAAAGACTTGCAGAGGCTGGAATAACAATGAACTGTCAGATAGTTCTGTGCCCTGGTGTGAACGATGGTAAGGAACTTGAAAGAACTATAAGGGAGTTATCAAACCTTTATCCAAATGTAAACAGTGCGGCAATTGTACCAGTAGGTGTTACAAAATACAGAGGGCATTTGCCACATCTTGAAATATTTAATAAGGAAACAGCAAACGAAGCCATTGACCTTATAGAAAGACTTCAGAATGAGTGTCTTGAAAAATTCGGTTCAAGATTTGCATTCCTTTCAGATGAGCTTTATATAATAGCGCAGAGAGATCTTCCAGATGTAGAGGAATACGAAGGATTCCTTCAGTTTGAAGATGGTGTTGGAATGATAAGAAAATTAGGATACGAAATAAGGGAGTGTCTGTATGAGCTTCCAGATGATTTCTGTACAAGAGAAAAAACTGTATCTATTGCAACGGGAGCATCAGCATACAGCTTTATTAAAAAAATGGCTGATATGCTCATGGATAAATTTAAAAATGTTAAAATAAATGTATATAAAATAAAAAATGAATTCTGGGGAGAAACTATAACAGTATCGGGGCTTATAACAGCAAAGGATATTATCAACCAGATTGGAGATAAAGAGAAGGGAGAAACACTTTATATTACAAGAAGTATGATGAAGGCTGATGAATTAATCTTTTTAGATGATATAACTCTTGAGCAGCTTGAAGAAATACTCGGAGTTGAGGTTGTACCTTGTGAAAACACAGGTAAGGATTTTGTAGAAAATATTTTAAAATAATATAGAATAAAAAAGAAACTATAATAAATATAAAAAACAGATTAAAAGGAGATGATAGAATGTCAGATATGAACAGACCGATAGTTGCGGTTGTAGGAAGACCGAACGTTGGTAAATCAACAATATTCAATAAATTTGCAGGAAAGAGAATATCAATAGTGGAGGATACACCAGGAGTAACAAGAGATAGAATATTTGCAGAGGTAGAATGGCTTAACAAATACTTTACTCTTATAGATACAGGTGGTATAGAGCCTAAGAGTGACGATATAATAATTTCTCAGATGAGAAACCAGGCTACTCTTGCTATGGATATGGCACATGTAATACTAATGGTTGTAGACGGAAAACAGGGTCTTACAGCAGCCGACAGAGAAATAGCAGAAACTTTAAGAAGAACACATAAACCGGTAATACTTGTTGTAAATAAGATAGACAGTATGAGCCAGTACGATAATGTTTATGATTTCTATGAACTTGGTCTTGGCGAACCGTTTGCAATATCAGGAGCAAATAGTATGGGGCTTGGTGATTTATTAGATGAAATAGTATCAAGCTTCCCAGAAGGACTTAACACAGAAATAGATGAAAATACAATAAGAGTTGCAATAACAGGTAAACCAAATGCGGGTAAGAGTTCTATACTTAATAATATCCTTGGAGAAGACAGAGTAATAGTAAGTCCGATAGCAGGTACTACAAGAGATGCTATAGATACATACTTTGAAAAGAATGGACAGAACTATCTTCTAATAGATACTGCAGGTCTTAGAAGAAAAAGTAAAGTATACGAAAATGTAGAAAAATACAGTGTAATAAGGGCTATGAGTGCCGTTGACAGAGCGGATGTTGTTCTTATAGTAATAGACGCCAATGAAGGTGTTACAGAACAGGATACAAAGGTTGCAGGTATAGCTCATGACGAAGGAAAAGCATGTGTATTTATAATAAATAAATGGGATCTTATAGAAAAAGATAATAAAACAGTAAAGAAATTCACTGATGATATAAGAATGAAATTCCCATTCATGTCTTATGCGCCAATACTATTTGTTTCAGCTCTTACAAATAAGAGAATGAATAAAATACTTGAAATGGTAGATTATGTTGCATCAGAACATTCAAAGAGAATAAGTACATCAGCTCTTAATGAGGTAATAGGTGAAGCGGTTATGCTTAATCAGCCACCTTCAGACAAAGGAAAGAGATTAAAAATATACTACGGAGCTCAGACAGATATACAGCCTCCAAAAATAACTCTTTTCATAAATGATAAAGAGCTTACTCACTTCTCTTATCAGAGATATCTTGAAAATAAAATAAGAGAAAACTTCGGATTTGAAGGGACATCTATAAGATTTGAATATAGACAGAAAAAGAAAAGATAATTAAATAAATTACGGAGGTTTTCGATAATATTATGTTAGGTTATATTTTAATAGCGATAATATCATACCTTATTGGTAACATATCAACTTCTTATATAATAGCAAAAAGAGTTGCAGGAGTTGATATAAGAACAAAAGGTTCAGGAAATGCGGGCTCAACAAATGTAATGAGAACACTTGGTAAAAAAGCAGGTGCATTTACATTTGCAGGGGACGTTTTAAAAGGTGTTGTATCTGTTCTTTTAGGTGGTTTTATTTCAGGTTTATTTGGAATGGATCCTCTTATAGGAAAATATATTGCGGTTGTAGCTGTTGTTTCAGGTCACAACTGGCCGGCACTTCTTGGATTCAGAGGTGGAAAAGGGGTTGCTACATCTCTTGGGGCAATGCTTGCGGTTAATCCTATAGCAGCGCTTTCATGCCTTGGAGTATTTATAATAATAGTCGTGGTTACAAAGTATGTATCATTAGGGTCTGTACTTAGTATATCCTGCTCACCGTTTATAATGCTTTATACAGGTAATAAACCAGGTCTTATAGTAACAACATTTTTAGCTTTATCAGTTATTTTTACGCACAGAACCAATATAAAAAGACTGATGAATGGAACAGAAGGTAAAATAGGCGATAAGAAAAAGGAAAACGAAAAAATCTAAAAATATTTAGGTGGTGTTCTAATATGGAAAAACTATGTGTACTGGGAACAGGAAGCTGGGGTACTGCTCTTGCTTTAAGTCTTGCTAAAAACGGATATAATGTCGTAATGTGGTCAAGAAGAGAAGAACGGGTAAATAAAATAAATAAGGCCAGAGAAAATGCCCAGTATTTACCAGAAATAAAACTTCCTGATAATATAAGAATTACAAATAATATAAAAGAAGCTATAGAAGATTGTCCTATGATAGTAATGGCTACACCTTCTCAGGCTTTCAGAAGTATGTGTAAAAAAATAAAAGACATCGTTAAAAATGATCAGGTAATAGTTAACGTTGCAAAAGGACTTGAAAAAGGTACAGGTAAAAAACTTTCAGAGGTATGCGGTGAAGAGCTCCCTGAAAATAAATATGTAATGCTTTCGGGGCCATCACATGCTGAAGAAGTTGCGAGAGAATTACCAACAACTATTGTAGTTGCATCAAAAGAATTAGAAATAGCTCAGATGACACAGGACTTTTTCATGTCACCAACACTAAGGGTTTATACAAATCCTGATCTTATAGGAGTAGAACTTGGTGGAGCACTTAAAAATATAATAGCTTTTGGAGCAGGAATATGCGATGGTCTTGGCTTTGGAGACAACACAAAGGCAGCACTTATGACAAGGGGGATTACTGAAATAAGTAGACTTGGTGTGGCTATGGGGGCAAAGGCGATAACATTCTCAGGTCTTTCAGGTATAGGAGACCTTATAGTTACATGTACAAGTATGCACAGTAGAAACAGAAGAGCCGGAATACTTATAGGAAAGGGATATTCTGTTGAGGAAACACTTGATGAAATAAAGATGGTAGTTGAAGGAATAACAGCTACTGAGGTTGCATATAACGTATCTAAGGAAATAGGCGTTGATATGCCTATAACATCTGCTATATACGGAGTTCTTTATAAAGGACTTAATCCAAAGGATGCAATAACAAGTCTTATGATGAGAGAAAAGAAACACGAGGTAGAAAGCATAGGGCTTGAATATTAAATTTACGTATAATATTTATATTTACATAACTTAATAAATAATTATTAAAATATAGAGGTGTAATTTTGAAAAAATTACACCTTTTTTATTAGATATATAAATAATGATGTATATTTTAGAATATAATATTAAATAAATTATACTTAATATTTATTATTTCGATACAATTACATTATAAATTTGATATAATATAATATGGTATACATTAATTTAAATACTATGATGAGTGGGTGATAATTGTGGGAACAATAAAAGAAAACATTTTTAACATAAGAAAAGAAATTGAGTATACAGCTAAAAACTGTGGTAGAAATCCAGAAGATATAAAACTTATAGCTGTCACAAAAACAGTTGATTCTGAAAAGGTAGAAGAAGCTATTGAAACAGCAGGTATTGACTGTGCTGGAGAAAATAAACCTCAGGAACTTGTAAAAAAATATGAAGTACTTGGCGACAGATTACAATGGCATCTTATAGGAACACTTCAGAAAAATAAGGTTAAATATATAATAGACAAGGCAACTATGATACATTCTCTTGATAAAATATCTCTTGCTGAAGAAATACAGAAAAGAGCGGAATCAATAGACAGAGTTATGGACTGTCTTGTTCAGGTAAATATATCTGGTGAAGAAAGTAAACATGGAACAACTCCTGAAGAAGCAGCAGAGTTAATAAAATGGGTAAGTGAAAACTGTGAAAACATAAGAATAAAAGGTCTTATGACAATGGCACCATTTGATGCTTCAGAGGATGAAATAAGGGGCATTTTCAGAGGACTTAAAGATCTTTCTGTGAAAATAGACGAAATGAAATTAAAAAATGTAGAAATGAAAGAATTTTCTATGGGAATGACAAATGATTATAAAATAGCTATAGAAGAGGGAGCGACTATGATAAGAGTGGGAACTGCCATATTTGGAAAGAGAAACTATAATAAATAAGGATGGTAGAAAAATGGGAAAATTTATAGACAAGTTTAAGGATTATTTAGGAAAAGACGAAGACGAGGAAAATGTATATGATGAGTACGAGGACGAAGAAATAGAAGAGGATGATTATGAAGACGAGTACGAAGATTATGAAGAAAAATCACCTATAGATAATGTAATAAATATGGACCATCAGATGAAGGTAGTTATATATGCTCCAAAAGAATATGCAGATGTAATGAGTATAGCTGACAGTTTAAAACGGAGAAAAACAGTTGTTGTAAATCTTGAAGCTATAAAAGTTGCAAATGAAAAGAAATCAATTATAGATTTCATAGGTGGAGTAGTTTACGTTCTTGAGGGAAGTGTACAGAAGGTAGCAAGTTCTATATTCATACTTGCACCTAAAAATGTAGATATAAATTCAAATATAAAAAAAGAACTTGAAAATAAAGTTAAATTTCCATGGTATGGAAAATAAATAAAAAACTGAAAGGAATGACGTTATGACGTTGATAAGAATATCCCTGGCATATCTAATAGAGATAATATCCTGGATAATAGTCATAAAGAGTTTATTTACCTGGGTTCCATCGCTGATGGATACTAAACTTTTTAGAATAATGGTAGAACTTACAGATCCGATAGAAGAACCAATAAGGAGAGTATTAAATAAATATTACGAGGGTCCACTGGACTTTTCACCGCTTGTAGCTATAATAATACTTGCATTTTTAAGAGGAATAATATTATAGTTGTGGATAAATTAAAAGTAACAAACCATATAAAAGATATCGAACTGAAGAATACGATGTTCAGAGTTATAGATAAAGCGAACGGATGTCTTAAAAATTATGACATAAGATTAACAGAGTTTATGAATCCGTATGAGATAAAGAATTCTGAGGCAATACTAAATTCTGAGGCTGATATAAAGTATAAATCTGACGGCGGATATGAAGATGCTGAAAGGAAAATTGTGTGTATATATCCATTTTATATGGAGTATGAAGATATACCGGAGCAGCTGAAATTTATACAGATAGAGGGTAATTTTAAGTTTAGGAGTGTATCTCATAAAGACTACCTGGGTTCTTTATTGGGATTAGGAATAAAAAGAGAAAAAATCGGTGATATAATAATACATGATGACTTTTGTCAGGTTATAGTCAGTCGAGATATCTGTGATTTTATTATCATGAATCTGACCAAAGTATCATCAAATACTGTTAAATTAAAAGAAATAAAAAGAGAAGAAATTATACCGTCAGAGGAAAAATGTAAAGAAACAGGATTTACTGTCTCTTCTGACAGACTGGACTGTGTTATAAGCGGAATATATAATATATCAAGACAGGAGAGTCTTAAATATATAAAAGCTGAAAGAGTCCATGTAAACTATGAAAAGATTGTTTCTCCATCGAGAACGGTTTTAGAGGGGGACCTTATCTCGGTAAGGGGAAAGGGAAGATCTAGAATTTCTGAGATAGGAGAAATTACCAGAAAAGGAAAAATAAGAGTAAAATCAAAAGTATTTTTATAATTGGGAGGTCTCGATGTTAACTCCGGAAGAAATAGAGGGAAAAGTTTTTAAAAAATCCGTTGGTGGAATAAATAAAAAAGAAGTAGAAGATTTTTTAGTGTGTGTAAAAAATGATTATGAATTTTTAATGAAAGAAAATGCAGCTTTAAGAGAAAGAGTGGAAATGTATGAGTCAAATATGAAAAGATATGCTGATATAGAGGACACTCTTAAAAAAGCGGTTGAAGAAGTAAAAAATACTGCTAAAAATTCTGAACTTATATCAGAAAAGAAAAAAGAAGTTCTTATGGAATCTGCTGAAATGGAAAGCAGAAAGATAATTGGAGAGGCTCAGGACAGAGTCAAAAGAATAAATGATAAATATAATATAATGATTAATAAATTTGATATCTTTGAAAGTAAATTCAGAGAATTTTTAAATTCTGAAATGAGAGCACTTGATGAAATAAGTGGGTCTAAAAATGCCATTGAAGAGTATGAACGCAGAATGGAACTGCACAATAGTTCTATTGAAGATATAGAAGATTACAACTCAGAAGACGTAGCAAAACCGTTAAATGATGATATTTTCTATGATTCAGAGGACGGAATAAAGGACGATATTGTAAATGATATTGATTATAACAGAGTAGAAGATGAGTATGCTCTGAATGAAAATGAAGAACATACAGAGGGATAGTACAGAATAACACTGATAAAATATTTTTATTGAAATTATTTTTGTTAAGTGTATTTAAAAAATACATACTTATTGCTTAATAAAATTATGAGAAAAGTTTATAATTAATAAAGTTTTAAAAAATAATAAAAGTAATATTGACTATTCTGACAATTTGGTATACAATTTCAAAGTATAGAAAACAAATAATTAAAGGCAATGACGGAGACAGTACGTTGCGGTAAATATTTCTACAGAGAACCGTGTAGCTGAGAAACGGTGGAATACATGCAAAAGAATATCACTCCAGAGCTGAGGACTGAAAGATTTTATATCGATTAAGTTTTTCCGGGTAATTGACGTTATAAAATTAATGAGAGTCGCACATAATATATTTATGTACGGAATCAGGGTGGTAACGCGAGCAACTCGTCCCTTTGTATTTACAAAGAGACGAGTTTTTTTATTTACTAGGAATTATTATTTATTATTTAAGATTAAGAAATTTTAAGAAAGGGTGATTACAAATGGCGAAATTTAAACCATTAGTTGATACTTCAGTAAAAGACGCAGAAGCAAGAGTACATGATTACTGGAATGATATCAACATACTAGAAAGAACACTTGAAAAAGGTAAAGAAGATCCAAGTTTTGTATTCTTTGAAGGACCTCCTACTGCAAATGGAAATCCAGGAATACATCACGTTGTAGCCAGAACTTTAAAAGACTGGGTATGCAGATATAAAACAATGAGTGGATATCAGGTTAAGAGAAAAGCTGGATGGGATACTCATGGTCTGCCAGTAGAAATACAGGTTGAAAAAGAACTTGGACTTTCAGATAAACAGGAAATAGAAGAATACGGAATAGCTGAATTCTGTCAGAAATGTAGAGATTCTGTTTTCTCTTTTGAAAAACAGTGGAGAAACATGACTGAAAGAATGGCATATGAAGTTGACCTTGATAATCCATACATAACATTAGACAACAACTATGTTGAATCCGTATGGTGGATACTTAATAAATTCAATAAAGAAGGGTATGTATACGAAGGACATAAAATACTTCCATACTGCCCAAGATGTGGAACTGGTCTTGCATCTCACGAAGTTGCACAGGGATACAAAGAAGTAAAGAGCAACACTTTAGTTGCTAAATTCAAGAAAAAAGGAACTGAAAATGAATACTTCCTTGCTTGGACAACTACTCCTTGGACTCTTCCATCAAATGTATCACTTACAGTTAATCCTGAAGTTACATATATAAAAATAAAACCTACAGATGTTGATGAATACTACTATGTATCAGAACCACTTGTAGAAAAAGTAATGAAAGATACTGAATATGAAGTAGTAGAAAAAATGACAGGTAAAGATCTTGAATATACTGAATATGAACAGTTAATGGACTTCGTTAAACCTGATAAAAAAGCATTCTTCGTAACTTGTGCAGACTATGTTACAACTGAAGATGGTACAGGTATAGTTCATACCGCTCCAGCATTCGGGGAAGATGACTACAACTGTGGTAAAAGATACGGACTTCCAGTATTACAGCCAGTAGATGAAAAAGGTGAATTTACAGCAACTCCATGGAAAGGCAGATTCGTAATGGAAGATGGCCTTGATGTTGAAATAATAAAATGGCTTGCAAAAGAAAATAAATTATTCAGCAAAGAAAAAGTTGCTCATAACTATCCTCATTGCTGGAGATGTGGTACTCCACTTGTATACTACGCTAAACCAAGCTGGTATATAGAAATGACTAAACTTAAAGATAAACTTATAGAAAACAACAATACTGTTAACTGGTATCCAGAATTCGTCGGTCAGGGAAGATTTGGTAACTGGCTTGAAGAATTAAAAGACTGGGCAATATCAAGAAGCAGATACTGGGGAACTCCACTTCCAATATGGAGATGTGAATGTGGAAATACTGAATCAGTAGGATCTAGACAGGAACTTGCTGATATGGCAATAGAAGATGTAAACCCAGAAACAGTAGAACTTCACAGACCATTTGTTGATGAAATACATCTAAAATGCCCACACTGTGGAAAACCAATGACAAGAGTAAAAGACGTTATGGACTGCTGGTTTGACTCAGGTTCAATGCCATTTGCTCAGCATCATTATCCATTTGAAAACAAGGAAAACTTTGAACAGTTATTCCCAGCAGATTATATATGCGAAGGTATAGACCAGACTAGAGGATGGTTCTACTCACTTCTTGCAATATCTACATTCGTAATGGGTAAGGCACCTTACAAAAACGTTCTTGTTAACGACCTTGTTCTTGATAAAGACGGAAAGAAAATGTCTAAATCAAAAGGAAACACAGTTAACCCAATAGAATTATTTGATAAATACGGAGCAGATGCTTTAAGATGGTATCTTCTATTCGTTTCACCACCATGGACTCCAATAAGATTTGACGAAGATGGGTTAAAAGAAATACAGTCTAAATTCATAGGAACAATGAAGAACGTATACAACTTCTTCACTCTATATGCTAATACAGACGAAGTAAATCCAGCTGACTTCTTCGTTGAATACAAAGACAGACCGGAACTTGACAGATGGATACTTTCTAAGTTCAACAACTTAAAGAAGGAAATAGAAGAAAACCTTGAAATATTCGAAGTTAATAAAACTATAAGAAGAATACAGGAATTCATAAATGATGACTTATCTAACTGGTATATAAGAAGATCTAGAAGAAGATTCTGGGAAACTGAACTTACTGAAGATAAGAAATCAGTTTACAATACAACTTATGAAGTACTTACTGAATTATGTAGGGTTATAGCACCATTCGCACCTTACTTATCTGAAGAAATGTACAGAAATCTTACAGGAGAAGAATCAGTACATCTTTCAAGCTATCCAAGATGTAACGCTGATCTTTTAGATGAAAAACTTGAAGAAAAAATGGATTTAGCTAAAAACCTTGTAACTTTAGGTAGAGCATCTAGAGAAAACGCTAAAATAAAAGTACGTCAGCCACTAAACGAAGTTCTTGTAGATGGTAAATACGAAGGAATACTTTCTGGACTTGTAGACCTTATAAAAGAAGAATTAAACGTTAAGACTGTTGTATTTGCTAAAGACTTAAGCGAATACATGAACTACAGCTTAAAACCTAACTTCAGAGTAGTTGGATCTATATTAGGAAAGAAAGTTAACGAATTTGGAAAAGCATTAAATGCTCTAAATGCACACGACACAGTTACAAAACTTGAAGCAGGAGAAAAATTAACTGTAAATCTAAGTGGAGAAGACTTTGAATTCGGAAAAGAATATGTACTTATAAATATATCTTCAAAAGAAGGATTCAACGTTGTTATGCAGAATAACCTATTTGTTATACTTGATACAGAACTTACTGATGATCTTGTAAACGAAGGATATGCAAGAGAATTCATATCTAAGATACAGCAGCTTAGAAAAGCTTCAAACTTCGAAGTTCTTGATAATATAGTTATAGACTACTGCGGAGATGATGAAATAGCCAAAGCTGTGGATACATTTGAAGACTACATAAAATCTGAAGCTCTTGCTGTTGAAATAAACAGAGTGGAAGAGGCTTCTATGGAACAGCATAATATAAACGATCATATGACTGGAATAAAAGTAACTAAAAAATAGTTAAAACCTGAAAATTATCATTCATATGTTTAAAAAAATGAATAAAAAAAAGCTTATAAATAGTATAGATTTATATTGGAATTTCAATGGAAATATACTATAATGTAAGTGGAAAAAATGAGAAGTGTTTCGGTATATCGGAGCACTTCTTTCATTTGTGTAAATTATTGTAAAATAAATAAAAATTATAAAAGACAAGGTTAAAGTGGAGGGTAATTATTGTGGATAACAGAAAAAAAGGTATTTTATTAGTTCTTATTGCTACAACATTTTGGGGACTTATGGGAATAAACAGCAGGGTTCTTTCTATGGCAGGTCTTACAGCTATGGATATTTCATTTATAAGATGTTCAGCAGCAAGTGTACTGTTTTTAGGGTACATGCTTATAAAGAAACCTAATGAATTAAAAATAGACCTTATGGGTATAATTGCAGGGTGTATATACGGTATAGTATGTTTTGTACTTGGATTTATGACTTATAATATATCAGTTGCAAGAGTGCCTATATCAGTTGCGACTGTTCTTATGTTTACAAATCCTATATGGGTTACAATATTCGGAACATTAATATTTAAAGATAAAATGACATTCAAAAAAATATTTGTAGTATCAATGTGTATATTAGGCTGTGTATGTATATCAGATGTACTTTCAACTGGTGGGGCTAATCTGGACGTAATAGGTGTAGTAGCAGGGCTTGTAAATGGTATAACATTTGCGATGCAGATAGTAATACCTAGATTTTTTGAAGGCAAATATTCAAAAGACTCTCTGCTTATATATGGATTTATATCAAGTACAATAGTACTTTCATTCTTTACAGATTTTTCTCATTTTGCGGTTGCATTTACAGGTGCGGGATCAATAAAGGTAATATTAAATGCATTTGCAATAGCTGTTCTTTCAACATTTATAGCTAATACATTCTATGTTAAATCAACAGAATACATAGAAACTCAGGTTACAAGTATACTTGTTTCTCTTGAACCAATTCTTGGAAGTGTATTTGCCTTCTTTATATTTGGAGAAGTTATGTCAGAAATGCAGATAGCAGGGGCAGCGATAGTAATACTTGCGGCATGTATACTGGAAACAGATCTTGTTCGGTTAAAGGAAAAGGCAGAAATGTTATTCTCAGGAATGCTTGGAAGAAACAGAGAGCAGTAAATATCTGAAATTTAAAATTAAATTATAATATATTAAAAAAGCACATTAAGAATTTTCTTAATGTGCTTTTATTTTTTATTTCATAATTATCTTTTGTTATACTAGTGAATTCACAAGATATTTTGCAATTCCTGAATATGGAATATCTTCAGCCTTTAAAATACTCTGCATAACAAGTCCATCAACTATAGATATAAGTATAAAAGAAAGAGCATCTACTTCTTCGGGAGTTTTACTGTCTCCGAAAGTATTATCTATTTCATATCTCAGAGTTTTTCTCCATTCCTTATATTTTTCAGAAAACTGAAGTCTTAGAGCCTCATTTTCAGTTATTGCTTCACATATAAGATACATGTGAATTCTTCCAGTAGATGAAATTGTAGAAATCTTTTCAAGAATTGTGCGAACTATATCAAGCGTATCATTTGGTTTCTTTGCATTTTTTACACATTCAAGAACAGATTTTGTTATTATGTTTAAATGTGTATCAGCAATATCAGAGATTATATCATCTTTTGAAGCATAGTAATAATATAGAGTTCCTTTACTTATATTTGACATTTTTGATATATCGGCAAGACTTGTATTTTTTACACCCTGTTTTGCAATAAGTTTTTCGGCAGATTCAAGTATAGTTTGTTTTGTACTGTTTGGCCTCATGTATATTTCCTTCTTTACTATAAAAATTGATAAGTTAATTATATTATTTTATAAAAATACTGTCAAATAATCATTTTGAGTAAATAATTATATTATAACTTGACAAGATTGAATAATCATAATAAAATAAAAGTGTTTCAGCCGACTGGCTGAAAAATTATAAAATATTAATTTTTAATAAAAATACAATCAGGAGGGGATTTTAATGGAAAAAGTAAGAATAATAACAGACAGTGCAAGTGATTTATCTCCAGACATAATAGAAAAATACGGAATACAGGTTGTAGGACTTGATGTAATATTCGGTGAAGAAAGATTTGAAGAGGGAAGGGGAATGGATAATAAAACTTTCTATGAAAGAATGAAAAAAGAAGCAGAACTTCCAAAAACATCTTGCCCCTCTCCTGATAAATTTGCAAATATATATGGAAAAAGTGATACTGATGCGGTAGTTTTAAATATAAGCTCAAACTTATCAGGAACTTATAACAGTGCACTTGTAGCAAAGGGAATATATGAAGAAAATGGTGGAAAAGCAGATATAAGAGTTATAGACACGTTAAGTGGTTCAGTTGAAGAAGGCTTATTTGTAATATATGCTGCAAGACTTGCTGAGTCTGGAAAAAGTGCCTATGAAATAGAAAAAACAATATTAAAACATGTAAATAAAACACCTTATTTTGGAGCTTTAAGAACTCTTGAAAATGCAATAAAGGGTGGAAGAATAAGTAAATTAGCAGGAAATATAATAAATACATTTAATTTCAAAGCTCTCATAAAAGTAGAGGGAGGAAGCGTTTATCCATTTGATAAAGCAAGAGGTGAAGCAAACAGTGTAAAAAAACTTGTTAATAAATTTATTGAACAGCAGGAAAATACTGAAGAGAGAAGTGTTGTAGTAGGACATACAAATTGTCCTGAAAAAGCTGAACTTGTAAAAGAACTTTTAATGGAAAAGGCTGATTTTAAAGAAATAATAATATTAGAAATAGGTCCTATAATGGGCACATACTGCTCTGAGGGAAGCGTACTTATAGGTGCAATAGAAACTAAAATAGACTAGTAAATATAAATAAGTTTATCAAACATAAATATATATCTAAATTTTAAATATCGGGTCTGGTTTTAAAATCAGGACCGGTATTTTTTATATTTTTAAAATACGATTTTATATATTGAGATGGAGATGGAGTATTAAAAAGAAAGAGGAGAAGTGTTCTGATTTTTTAGTTTTCAAATACGTTTTCTATGTGGTTATATTTATAATTGTTTTTATTACTTTTTGTATAAAATATATTGAGATAAAATATAGTAGAAGTTTATATAAGCAAAAGTATAATCCTGAATAATCGTTTATCGATAATCAGATATTATAACTGAGTAAAATAAAAGAACCCTGAAAACAGGGTTCTTTCTTTTATGTAATAAAATCTGTATGTATTGTTAAAATTTAAAATTAACCAACAACAACTATATCTTTAGTGTGTTTGTTTAGGTTTTCGCAACCATCTTCAGTAACTATTACAAGGTCTTCTATTCTAACTCCGAAGTCTCCCTGTAGGTATATACCTGGTTCTATAGAGAATATCATACCTGGTTTTAAAACTTCTTCGTTTACTCCAGAAACGTCTCCCATTTCGTGGCATTCTAGACCTATATTGTGTCCAGTTCTATGAGTGAAGTATTCTCCATAACCTTTTTCAGTTATGTAGTCTCTTGCAGCTGCATCTATGTCACAGTATCTAACACCTGGTTTAACTGCATCTATAGCGTTCTGCTGAGCCTGAAGAACTATGTTGTATACTTCTCTACCTTTTTCTGGTACAGATTTATAGAATACAGTTCTAGTCATATCTGAGCAGTAGTAGTCTTTTATACAACCAAGGTCAAGTATTATAGCGTCTCCTTCTTTAAGATATCTGTTTCCAGGAGTACCATGAGGGTTAGCTCCGTTAGCAGCGAATCCTATTATTGGATCGAATGATAATCCATCAGCTCCTAGATCTTTGTATATCTGTTTTAAGATAGCGTCTAATTCTAATTCAGTAAGGTCACCTTTTATAGCAGCCTTAAGTCTTTTAACAGCTTCGTCATTTATTTCAGAAGCTTTTCTCATTAATTCTTTTTCTTCTTCGTCTTTTATCTGTCTTATTCTGTCAACTATGTCAGAACCGTTAACGTATTCAGCGTTGTTGCAGTATTCCATTAATTTTAATAAGAATCTTGCTGGCCAAGTTTTATCTATACCTATAACTCCTTCGTTAGCTATTCCATTAGCAACAACTTTTACAGAGTCATCAGTATCTTTAAATATAACCTGTTCTACGCCAAGGTCTTCATGTATTGGGAATAATTCATTTACGAATAATTTATGATTTCCATCAACGTTTAGATATAAAGCAAATAATCTTTCTCCTGTATGTAACATTAATCCTGTTAAGTAGAATATTGAGTAAGGATCACTTACTATCATCTGGTTCATGCCTTCTTTTTTCATCTGATCAAGAACGGCGTTTAATCTCTGAGTTTTCATCTTAAAACTACCTCCTAATTAATACTAAAATTTTATTACCAACTATATTTTAGCACAATAAATAAAAAAGTAATATCTTTTTTTCAAAAATAAGGTGAAAAATTATACCATTTATTTTTCGATACATTAATAAAGAAAACGATTAACCAATTATTATATAAAATAAAAATAAAAAGGATATAAAAAACCTATTTAAAAAATAAAGTTTATTTTATATCCTTTTGTTTTTGATAATTAAAACATGTTAAAAATCAAACAATATTATTTTATTTTAAGTTTTGCCACTATTTCATCTGAAGGAGTTACATATGCGGTACTGTTTGTTTCATAAATTACCATTCCTGGTTTTGCCCCTGAAGGTTTTTTTACATTTTTCTTTTTAGTATAATCTACTGGTACCTGAGCAGACATACGGGCCTTACTGAAGTATGCTGCAAGTGAGGCTGCTTCTGTAAGAGTTTCGTTGCTGACTTCATATCCGGCACATTTTACAATTACATGAGAGCCTGGAATTTTTTTAGTATGCATCCATATATCATCATTGTCAGCAAGTCTTAAAGTAAGAAAATCATTCTGTCTGTTGTTTTTACCGACAAGAATTTTAAAACCCTCTGAAGAAATAAATTCAAGTGGATGAGTAGAAGGCTGATTATCCTTTTTACCAATCTTTTTCTGTGATTTTACATATCCCGTTTTTATAAGTTCTTCTCTTATGTCGCGAAGTTCTTTTGTATTATCACAGTTTTCAATAGAGAATATTATATTTTCCAGATATTCTATCTCTTCAGAGGTCATTTCTATCTGGTGTGTTATTTCTATTTTTGCGTTTTTAAGCTTGTTGTATTTTTTAAAATATCTCTGTGCATTTTCAGAAGGTGTAAGATTTTCTCTTAACTTTATTGTTATAACGCTCATTTTGGGGTCATAGAAATTCTGAACATCAACACTGCTCATACCTTTTTCAATCATGTAGATATATGATGTTATAAGTTCTCCCTTAACTTTGAATTCATCTGCATTTTCAGATTCTTCAAGTTCTTTTTTCTGTTTTTCAAGTTTGTGTATAAGTCTTTCAAGCTTTATGGAAATATTTTTCTTCATAACAGCTGACTTCTGATGAATTCTGTCTTTTATATCCTTGGTTCTGTAATATTCTTCTATTACCTCTGATATACTATCTCTTTTTATAGTAGTTAATTCATGGTACATAGACAGCTCTATACAGCTGAAGTCTATTATCTTATCTGTTTTTTCATTTATTATTATACAAGGGCTGTATTTTTCTTCTTTTAAAGTAGTAAATATTTCATTAAATGAATTGTATGCTTTTTTTATATCATCCTGAGATAACTCATCTGATTTTGAACTTTTATCAATTCCTGCTCTGAAGCATATTTCTTTTGCTATTGTAGGACTTGTTCCAAGTATAGAAGAATATATAGCTTTGAATAAAGGCCCGTCAAAAGATGATATTCTGTTGTTAAATTCATCAAATTCTATATTATTCAATGGATTTAACTTATCCTGAGAAGGTGGAAGTATGTATTCCTGTCCTGGAAGAATCTGTCTTACCCTGCTGACACTTACAGGAACTCTTTTTATTGAATCTATTATTTTATTGTCCTTTTCAGAAACAATTATAATATTACTGTGTCTTCCCATTATTTCTATGTAGATATTTTTAGTGCTTTTTTCTTTAAGCTCATCATATGATTCAACGCTTATTTTTAGTATTCTTTCAAATCCAATCTGTTCAACCGCAGTTATTATACCGCCCTGAATATATTTTCTAAGAAGCATACAAAGCATAGGTGCTTTCTTTGGATTGCTTTTTTTGTAATCATCTGCAATATAAATTCTCGGATTTGATGCACTTGCACTAAGTACAAGTCTGTAGTTTGTTTTATGATTTCTTATCTGAAGAAGAATTTCATCGTCCTCAGGCTGATAAACTTTGTCTATTTTTGCGCCATAAAGAAGACTTCTTAGTTCATCTGCTATGGAGTGTATGACTAAACCGTCTAATGCCATTTTGAAGGCTCCTTTCTTTTTTTCTTTATAATTCTATTGTTTCTAAATCTTCCGGAACGAATATATTCCCACTGAAGAATTTACGACCTTCTGCGGTATATAGTTCTTTTCTGTTTTCTATATTTTTATCCTCTGTATGATAAAGTATTACGTTTTTTACGTTCATCATTTCAGCACGTTCGCATGCATCCTTTGCAGTTGAATGATGTTTTTCATAAGGCTTGAATATATCTGCCTGTGAATGAAGACAAAAGGCCTCGTGAAGAAGGAATTTGCTGTCCCTGACGTATTCAGCCTCGCATTCATTGTAGGGCTCATCTCCGCAGCATGTAAGCTTTTCACCGTCTGAAAGTTCCATTGAGAAACCAAACTGGTCTGCCTTAGTTGATTTTATATCAAAAAAAGCAACTTTTCTGTCTAATATAGTAGCTGTATCTCCATCGTTTACTTCTATAAGATGAAGATTTTTTCCTATTACATCGAAATCCTTTTTCCGAAGAAGATTTTTGGCCATATACGTAAGAATAGATATAACATCTTTATGTGAATATATACGGGCTTCACCTTCATAAAGTCCTCTGTTTACATTCTGGCATATTAATCTTATCATCCAGACAATTCCGAGAATATGGTCTATGTGCTTATGTGTAACAAATATATCCCTTATATCCCTGAAATCGATGTTTAAATAGTTAAACTGTTTTAAAAGTCCATTTCCACCACCACCGTCTACAAGAAAATAACGTTCTTTATCACTAATTAAAAAGCATGTATTAAAACATTTTGTAACCATTGCATTTCCTGTCCCAAGCATTGTAAGTTTCATAGGTATATGTCCTTTCTCTATTTAAAATATTCCATATAATTATAACATGTAAGATAAATCACATCTATTTTTATTTCTAAAATGGATAGTTTAAGGAAGAAAAAATTAAAAAATTTTATTTTGAATAAAGTAAATAAAATACAGTTTTTAAATAATTTTATAATAGTAAAATTGTGTGAAAAATCACTCTCTTTTGTTATAATTAATATATAACTTATATAAAATTTATAATAATTTATTTTGCAAGGAGATATGGATATGAGATTTATTGATTTAAGAAGTGATACGGTAACAATGCCTACTGATAAAATGAGAAAGGCTATGTTCGAAGCAGAGGTTGGAGATTCTATATACAGAGATGACCCTACTCTTAATGAACTTGAAAAAAGAGCCGCAGAAAAAGTAGGAAAGGAAGCTGCCATATTTGTTCCAAGTGGAACTTTCGGAAATCAGCTTTGCCTGTTCACTCACTGTACAAGAGGTCAGGAAATAATAATAGGTAGAGATTATCATATAGTTGTACATGAAGTTGGGGCTTCATCAGTAATAGCAGGGGTTCAACTGAGAACATTAGACACTGGAAATAAAGGGGAATTAGATCCAAAGGAAGTTGAAAAGGCGATAAGAAGAGACGATATACATGAACCAGCAACAGGACTTATATGTATTGAAAATGCGTGCCTTGGAGGAACAGTTGTAAGTGTTGAAAATCTTAGTGAAATAAAAAAAGTAGCTGAAAAACACAATATACCAGTTCATCTTGATGGAGCAAGATTATTTAATGCGGCAGAGGCCCTTGGAGTTGATGTAAAGGAAATAACAAAATGTTGTGATTCTGTTATGTTCTGTTTATCAAAAGGACTTGCAGCTCCTGTAGGGTCAATAGTTGCAGGAAGTAAAGAATTTATAGATAAAGCAAGAAAAAAACAGAAACTTATGGGTGGTGGAATGAGACAGGTAGGAATACTTGCAGCTGCCGGACTTATAGCAATAGATGAAATGACAGAAAGACTTTCTGAAGACCACAAAAACAGCCATTATCTTGCAGAAAAACTTGATGAAATAGACGGGATAAAAGTAAATAAAAATACAAATGATATAGACATGGTTTATTTCACTATGGGAGAAGATGTTATAGCTGAGAAAGAATTCGTTGAAAAAATGTTTGAAAAAGGAATAAAAATAAGCGGTATGGAAAACGGAGAATACAGATTTGTTACTCATGTAAATGTAAGCAGAGAAGACGTAGACTACGTTATAGATACTGTAAAAGTATTAGTAGGATAAGTTTTATTACAGTATTTAAGGGTCTGCAGATTCTAAACTATTTATGTTATAATCTGCGGGCCTTTTATTATACTTTAATCAAAACTTGATAATATATAGACCTTTGGGCTGAAATTCGGTATAATTATATAGTTAAGAAAGAATAAATTTAATAAATCGGATTGAAAAATCTTTTATAAAGGGGTGTATTGTTCAATGAAATTCTGGAAACTTCATGGTATAGGCAATGACTTTATAGCGATAGACGGAAGATTTGACGGTATAGACGCTGATAATTATTCATCTCTTGCTAAGAAGGTGTGCCACAGAAGAATGTCTGTTGGAGCAGATGGGCTTCTTGTAGTGAAAAATTCAGGTGTTGCTGACATAGAAATGGTATACTACAATGCTGATGGCTCTAGAGCTGCTATGTGTGGAAATGGTATAAGATGCTTTTGTAAATTCGTCTTTGATAATCACATAGTAAAAGATGATGAGTTCAGCGTGGATACTCTTGACGGAATAAAACACATAACTATAAGAACTACAAATGGAGAAATAAACAGTATAAAAGTAGATATGGGATATGGAAGCATGCTTGCAAAGGATGTTCCTGTAAATACAACAAAGGAAAAATTTGTTGAAGAAGAAGTACATATTATAGATAGAGACTTTACTGTTACATCAATGCTTATGGGGGTTCCACATACAGTTGTTTTCATTGATGAATTCGATATAAATATGATAGAAAAATATGGACCTGCAATAGAAAAAGATCCTGTATTCCCTGAAGGTACAAATGTAAACTTTGTAAAGGTAAGGGATAAATATAATATAAACGTGTATACATGGGAAAGAGGTTGTGGATATACTCTTGGATGTGGTACAGGAATGACCGCGTCAGCAATGATATGTAATTACTTAGGAAAAACAGAAGAAAGCGTAAATGTTACATCAAAAGGCGGAACTGTAAAAATAGACATAGATGATTGCGTTTATATGACAGGACCAGCTGTGAAGATATGCGAAGGTTATTTGGAGGAATAAAATGGCAATAAGTATGACAGGCTTCGGAAGAGGCGAATTTAAAAATGATAACTATCAGTTTATTGTAGAATGTAAAACCATAAATCACAAATATGCTGATATAAATATAAGAATGCCAAGAAAAATAGCATTCCTTGAAGAAAAAGTAAGAAACGTAGTAAAAGATTACGTAAAAAGAGGGAGAGCAGATATATTCATAAAAATGGAGATTACAGGAAGTGAAGATATAAATCTTGAACTTGATGAATCTCTGGCAGAACAGTATTTTAATGTACTTACAAGAATAAAAGAAAAATTCGGAATGTCAGATGAAATAGGAATAATGAATATAGCAAGATTCCCTGATGTTGTAAGAACAGAAGAAAAAGAAGAAGACGAAGATATGATGTGGTCTATGCTTAAAGAAGCTGTTGAAAAATCGATGGCGACTCTTTCTGAAATGAGAACAGAGGAAGGAAAGAAACTTGCTGAAGATATAAAAATGAGATGCGGACTTCTTTCTGAATACATAGACAGAATAGACGGATATTCTGAAATAGTTGTTGATGAATACAAAGCAAAACTTACAGCCAGAATAAATGATTATCTTGAAAATCCTGAAATAATAGATGAAAACAGGATAGCAATGGAAGTTGCGATATACGCTGATAAAAGCAATATAACAGAAGAAATAGTAAGATTCAGAAGTCATATAGCACAGCTTAAAAAGAATATAGATTCAACTGGTTCTATAGGAAGAAAAATAGACTTCTTAATTCAGGAAATGAACAGAGAAACAAATACAATAGGCTCAAAATCATCAGATTTAGATATAACAAATACAGTTGTTGAAATAAAGAGCGAACTTGAAAAAATAAGAGAACAGATACAGAATATAGAATAATTAATATAAATATTCATCAAACAAAAGAAGAGGTGAATTTAAATGAAGAAAAAAGGTATTCTTCTTGTTGTTTCAGGACCATCTGGTGCTGGAAAAGGGACAATATGCAATGAACTTTTAAAACATAATAAAAACATAAAGCTTTCAGTATCAGCTACAACAAGAGCGCCAAGAGAAGGCGAAAAAGAGGGAGTAAACTATTATTACAAAACTCATGATGAATTCAAAAAAATGATAGCTGACGGTGAAATGTTTGAATATGCTGAAAGATACGGTAACTTCTATGGAACACCAAAAGCAGCTATAATGAAGGATTTAGAAGAAGGAAAAGATGTACTTCTTGAAATAGAAATGATAGGTGCACTTAATGTTAAAAAAATGTGCCCCGATGCTGTTTTAATATTCGTTCTTCCACCATCTCTTGAAGAACTTAAAAAGAGACTTGTAGGAAGAGGAACTGAAACTGAAGAACAGATAGAAAGAAGATTCAGTTTAGCATATGAAGAAATACAGACATTAGGAAAATACGACTACTTTGTAGTTAATGACGTGGTTAAAAAATCTGCAGAAGAAATAGATACAATATTACTTGCAGAAAAAAATAAAGTATCAAGATATAATGAAGAAATAATAAACGAATTTAGGGAGGAATATGAATCATGCTAAAACCATCATTAAACGACGTACTTGAAAAAATAGATAACAGATACTACCTTGTATGGACTGTTGCAAAAAGAGCAAGAGAACTTGTAGACGGAGCAGAACCATATGTAACAGTAGAAAAGAAAGAAAAACCAGTAATAACAGCAACTAAAGAAGTTACTGAAGGTAAAATAGGATACAGACTTCTTACAGAAGAAGAAATAGCTGAAGCAGAAAAGAAACATATAGAAGAACAGAATAGACAGCTTGCAGAACAGCAGGATTAATTTAAAATGGATGATAGAAAAACAGTTGTTGTAGGTGTTTGTGGAGGCATTGCTGCATATAAAGCATGCGACGTCGTAAGCAGGCTGAAAAAATTAGATTTAGACGTGCATGTGATAATGACAGAATCAGCATGTGAATTTGTTACACCTATGACATTTCAGACTTTAAGTCAGAATTTTGTTAACTGCGATATGTTCAAAGAACCTAAAACATGGGATGTTGAACACATATCACTTGCTAAAAAGGCAGATACATTTATAATAGTTCCTGCAACAGCGAATGTTATAGGAAAAGTTGCAAATGGAATAGCTGATGACATGCTTACTACAACAGTTATAGCTACAAAGGCTGAAGTTATAATAGCACCTGCGATGAATACTAATATGTATGAAAATTCTATAGTTCAGGAAAATATAAAAAAACTTGCATCTTTAGGATATAAATTTGTTGAACCGGAAGCTGGAAGACTTGCATGTGGAGATATTGGAAGGGGAAAACTTGCCAATGTTGAAGACATAGTACACGCTGTGTATATGTCACTTTACAGCAAGAACGACCTTAAAGGAAGAAAGATAACAGTTACTGCGGGACCTACCATTGAAGATATAGATCCTGTAAGATATATTACAAACAGATCTTCTGGCAAAATGGGATATTCAATAGCCAAAAGAGCTGTTATGAGAGGTGCTGAGGTAACTCTTATATCAGGTCCTACAAATATTGAAGTTCCAAGAGGAATTGCGAAGCTTGTAAAAACACAGTCAGCAGAAAGTCTTTACGAAGCTGTTAATGAAAACTTTGAAGACTGCGATGCTCTTATACAGAGTGCTGCTGTTGCTGATTACAAGCCAAAGGATTACTCAAAAAAGAAGGTTAAAAAGAAAGACGGGGATTTATCATTAGAACTTGCAAGAACTAAGGACGTTGCAAAGGAAATGGGACGCAAGAAATCTGATAAGGTTCTTGTTGGATTTGCAGCTGAAACAAATGATCTTCTTCAGAATGCAAAGAGAAAAATAGAGTCTAAAAATTTAGATTTTATAGTAGCAAATGATCTTACTAAAAAGGGAGCTGGATTTGATACAGATACCAATATAGTAAAAATAATAGACGCGGACGGAAATATGGAAGACTATCCTCTTATGAGCAAGGAAGATGTTGGGGATATAATCCTTGATAAAGTAAAAGATTTACTTGAAAAATAGTAAATAAAAAAATAGAGGACTTTTTCCTCTATTTTTTTATAAAAAATTGTAATATCAAAATGAATTTTTCATAATATGAAAGCTAAGAGAGTATAATTATATATAAAGAGAGGAGGGATTGATATCAGCAAATATGTAGAGGTAATAGTAAGAAATAACAGTGCACACACTGACAGCATGTTTACATATATCATTCCTGAATTTCTTGAGGAAACCATAACAGAGGGATACAGGATTATGGTTCCATTTGGAAGAGGAAACAAACCAATAGAAGGATTTGTATTTAATATATGTGATAATTCTGATGTGGATGAAAGTAAACTTAAAGAAGTAATAGATATTCTGGATGAGGAACCGGTATTTTCAAGGGATCAGTTGAATCTTGTAAAATGGATGAGAAACAGATATTTATGTACATATATGGACTGTATAAATCTTATATATCCAAAGGGATTAAAGGTAAAAAATTATAGAGTTGTATATCCAGGGAAAATGATTAAAGGAAAATCTGAGGCAGAAATTATGTCTGTATATGATTCACTTGATAAGGATGAAAGATATATACTCGATTTAATTACAACTGGAAAAGGAATGGTAAAAGAAGAAAAATTAAATAATATAGAAAATATAAAAAATCTGATTTATAGAATGAAGAAGAAAAAACTCATAACGATAAAGTGGGAATATAAAAGCAATAAAAACGAGAAAAAACTATGTTATGTGTCTCTTTCGGCAGGGTATAAAGATATAGAGAATATAATTTCTGATAAAAAGATAAGAGTAGGAAAAAGACAGTCGGAAATAATAGAATTTCTTAACTTAAATGGGGAAGTTGAAATAAATGATTTAATGAGCTTATTGGGAGTGTTAAAATCAAGTGTAGACTCTCTTTATGAAAAAGGACTTTTGGAATACAGAATAGAAGATTTTTACAGAAGACCTGAATCGTCTTTTACAGAAAAGAAAAAGGAAATAAAACTGAATGAAGAACAGAAAAATGTATCTGAAATAATAAAGAATGAGATGTTTGATGAAAATAAAAAACCCTATATACTTCATGGAGTTACAGGAAGTGGAAAAACAGAGGTATATATGGATATTATGGAATATACTCTGTCTCAGGGTATGGACTGTATTTTACTTGTTCCAGAAATATCGCTTGCTCCACAGACTGTCGCAAGAATAAAAAACAGATTTGGAGATATTGTAGGGGTATTTCACAGTCAGCTTTCAGAGGGAGAACGACACGATGTTTTCAGAGCTGTTAAAAATGGAGAAATAAGAATTTTAATAGGTGCAAGGTCAGCGTTATTTGCACCGTTTACATCACTTGGAACTGTTATAATTGATGAGTTCCACGAGTCAGCGTATAAATCAGAAAAAAATCCCAAGTTCAGTACTATTGAGGTTGCCAGATATATGGCGTACAGATGGGGAATAACCATGGTAATGGGTTCGGCAACACCTTCTGTGGATGAATATTACAGGGGTGAAAATGGAGATTACAAAATACTTAAAATTACAAAAAGGGCAAACAATATGCCTATGCCGAAGATAAGCGTTGTAGATATGAAATCAGAACTAAGCGAGGGAAACAGAAGCATATTCAGCAAGGAGTTAATAAGTGAGCTAAAAAAAACAATCGTGGGAAACAGTCAAGCGATACTGTTTTTAAACAGAAGAGGGTTTGCAAACTTTATTTCATGTAGAAAATGTGGCTATGTTATGAAATGCTTAAACTGCGATATTTCACTTACATATCATAAGGTTAATAATTCGGCAAGGTGTCATTACTGTGGACATGAAGAGGCGGTTCCTGAAAAATGTCCTGAATGTGGAAGTAAGTATTTAAAATCTTTTGGAGCGGGAACACAGAGAATAGAAGATGAGATAAAAAAAATTATTCCAGGTGTAAGAACTCTTAGAATGGACAAGGATACAACATCTAAAAAGGGTGCTTATGAGGAAATACTTGGTAAATTTTCAAGAAAAGAAGCAGATGTTCTTATAGGTACGCAGATGGTTGCCAAGGGACTTGATTTTGAGAATGTAACGCTTGTCGGAGTTATGTCAGCTGATATGATGTTGAATTTCCCGGATTTTAAAAGTTTTGAAGGAACGTTTCAGATGATAACACAGGTTTCGGGAAGAGCTGGAAGGTCTGATAGAGAAGGTAAGGTAATACTTCAGACGTATAATACAGACCACTATGCAATTAAGAGCGCTGTGGATTATGATTTTGAGTCCTTTTATAAAGATGAAATAAAAATAAGGAAGGCTTTTGAGTACTCACCGTTCTGTAATATGATGAGCGTTGTAATTAGTGGACACAATGAAAATATTGTTAAAAAGAATGCCTTTGGAATGTATAATTCACTTGTGTATTTACTGAGGGAAAGAGGATACGAGAATACGGACTTTATTTTAGGTCCAAACCGGTGTGCTCTTTCAAGAATAAACGGTAATTACAGATGGCAGCTTTTATTCAAAGATGACGGTGTTGAAATAAATCTTCTAAAGGGTATAATAAGATATGTATGTATAACAAAGAGAGATTCTGTATTTGATAAAGATGTAAACGTCTCTATAGATATAAATCCAAATAATATTCTTTAAAATGTCAATAAATAGCTTGAATATAATAATAAATTAATGAATGGAGGAATAAAAATGGCTTTAAGAAGAGTTACAAAAATGGGAGAACCAGTATTAAGAAAAGTATGTAAACCAGTAAAAAAATTTGATGATAAACTTGCACAGCTTTTAGATGATATGGCGGACACAATGTATCATGAAGACGGTGTAGGTCTTGCAGCACCACAGGTTGGAATATTAAAAAGAATATTTGTGGTTGATGTAGGTGAAGGAATAATAGAAGCTATAAACCCTGAAATACTTGAAACTTCAGGAACACAGACTGATATAGAGGGATGCCTTAGTGTAGTTGGAATAAACGAACCTGTTACAAGACCAAACTATGTAAAACTAAAAGCACAGGACAGAAAAGGAAATGAATTTATAATTGAAGGAACAGAACTTCTTGCAAGAGCATTCCTACATGAAAATGACCATCTTGATGGAATTCTTTTCGTAGACAGAGTAGAAAAATAGGAGCTGATAAAATGAGAGTTGTATTTATGGGGACACCGGACATAGCGGTTCCGTGTCTTAAAAAACTTATAGATGAAAAACACGATATAATAGGGGTTGTAACACAGCCTGACAGACCAAAGGGAAGAGGTAAAAAACTTGCAATGTCTCCTGTAAAGGAACTTGCAGTTGAACACGATATACCAGTGTTCCAGCCATTAAGAGCCAGAGATGATGAATTTGTTCAGACAATGAAAGAATTAAATCCGGACTTAATAGTTGTAATAGCATTTGGACAGATACTTCCTAAGGAACTTTTAGAAATACCTGAAAAAGGATGTATAAATATACACGTTTCATTACTGCCTAAGTACAGAGGAGCAGCGCCTATAAACTGGGTAATAATAAACGGAGAAGAAAAAACAGGGGTATCAACTATGTATATGGACGAAGGTCTTGATACAGGAGATGTTATTCTTTCTAAGGAATTTGCATTAAGTGATACCATAACAGCGGGAGAGCTTCATGATATAATGATGTGTGAAGGTGCTGAAATAATGAAAGAAACAATAGACCTTATAGAAAAGGGAGAGGTTCCAAGAACTCCTCAGAATGATGCTGAGCATTCATATGCTCCTACAATGAACAAGGAACTTGGAAGAATAGACTTTTCAAAAGACGCTGTTACAATACACAATCTTGTAAGAGGTGTAAATCCATGGCCGGGAGCTTTTACAGAATATGACGGTAAAAAAATGAAGGTATGGAAAACTGTTGTTACAGGAGAAAAATCATCAAAAGAAGCGGGATGTGTTTTAAACGTCGATAAAAAAGGAATAAAAGTAAATACAGGAGAAGGGGTTCTTCTAATAGAAGAAATACAGATGCCTAATAAGAAAAGAATGCCTGTTTCAGAATACATAAAAGGAAACAGCATTGAAGAAGGATCTATTTTAGGATAGGAGAAACGCAATGAACGATTTTAAAAAATACAGTTATATTATAAGTATAATAGCCGCGGTTCTTGTGGTTTTAACAATAGCTGTAAATATACTTATAGTAGGAAAGCCTGGAGCAATAGTGGCTTTAAGTATTTTATTAATTCTTGTTATAATTGGATTTCTTTTATGGTCAACTCTTACAACTTATAAAACCATAGCAGATAAAAAAGTTGGAACAGGTGCCATGAAATTTAATTTTAGAATTGTAAAAACGGTATTCCCTGTAATAACTGCAATAGCAGATGTACTTGGAATAGATAAGGCAGGCATAAGAAGAATATTTATAAAATTAAACAACAGATATATATATACTCAGAAGTTTAATTTTGATAGTGATGAAATCCTGGTTCTTATACCACACTGCATACAGCTTCATACATGTAAATACAGAGTTACATCTACAATAGATAACTGTAAAAGATGTGGAGAATGCAATATAGCCGATCTTGCACAACTCAGGGATAACGAGGGAGTTAAGGTATTTATAGCGACTGGAGGAACTCTTGCCAGAAAAATAATAATAGACAACAGACCAAGAGCAGTCGTGGCAGTTGCATGTGAAAGGGACCTTACATCAGGAATCAAGGATATAAGAAAAATTCCTGTTCTTGGAGTATATAATGAAAGACCAAATGGACCATGTTTCGATACAAGGGTAAATATAAAAGATGTCGAAGCAGCTGTTAAGTTCTTTAAAGGAAAAGCTAAGGTACAGAGCATTTAATTCGTTCTGAAATTTATAGTTAGAGGTGTGATTTTATGCCATATTATGGATACGGTTTTTATGACCCGACAATGATAATACTTATACCGGCAATACTTTTTACAATGTATGCCCAGTTTAAAGTATCTAGTACAACAAATAGATTTTTCAGAGTAAGATCTGCCAGTGGATATACAGGAAAAGACGTGGCAGAAAGAATACTTATGTCAAATGATATAAGAGATGTCAGAGTAGATGTAGTAAGGGGAACACTTACAGACCATTACGATCCTAGAAGAAAGGTTTTAAGACTTTCTGAAGACGTATTTTATGGAACATCAGTTACAGCGGTTGCGGTTGCTGCTCATGAATGTGGACATGCAATACAGCATGCGCGCGGATACGCTCCATTAGAAATAAGGGGTGCAATAGTTCCGGTTGTAAACTTTGCATCAAGTATATCATGGGTGCTTATATTTGCAGGATTTTTATTCTCTGGTGGGAATATGCTTTTAAGAATAGGGATAGTAATGTTCTCTCTTACAGTAATATTCCAGTTAATAACTTTACCAGTTGAAATTAATGCTTCAAGAAGAGCACTTGTTCAGCTGAGAAGTCTTTCAATAGTAGGAGAAAGAGAAGCGAGAGACAGTAGAAAAGTTCTTACAGCAGCTGCATTAACTTATGTTGCAGCGGCAATGACAGCAATACTTCAGTTATTAAGACTTCTACTTATCTTTTCAAATAGGGATGACTAAAGAAAAGGACAGAAAAATAACTTTTTTCTGTCCTTTTATATTTTTTTTAGGTTTAAACTAAATATAGATATAAAAAATTACTTTTTCAATGGAATTAGTGTATAATTGTATTTATATGAGATATATTATGAAAAGCAGGAGAGTTGATTTATGAACGCAAGAGAAGCGGCATTTAAAATTTTATGCGATGTTGAAATACATAAAAACTATTCAAACATGGCTATAAATAAGATTTTTAAAGAAGAAAAAATAGAAAAAAAAGAGAAGGGACTTGCTACGGAGATAGTGTACGGCGTTATCGAAAATAGAAAGTACCTTGATTATATAATAAATAAATTATCAAAAATAAAAGTAAAGAATATGTCAAGCTTTGTAAAAATAATACTTAGAATGGGGACATATCAGATTTTATTCCTTGATAATATACGGGACTATGCAGCGGTAAATGAAACTGTAAAGCTTGCTGTTAAATATGACAGAAAGTCATCAGGTTTCGTAAATGCAATATTAAAAAATGAAATAAGACAGGCTGATACAATAAAGGATATAGATATTAAGGATCCGGCAAGAAGACTTGCAGTAAAATATTCTTATCAGCAGTGGATAATAGAAAACTGGATTGAAAAATTTGGTGAGGATTTCACAGAAGACCTTCTTATGGCTGGTAATGAAAGACCAGAAATGTATGTAAGGGTAAATACCATGAAGACTGACAGGGAAACACTTATAAAGGAATTTAAGAAAGACGGAGTAAATGCATACCCTGTAAAAATGGTTGATGAAGCTGTCAGAGTTGAAAAACTAAAAGGAATAGAAAAAAACAGACTTTATCTTTCGGGGAAATTCACAGTACAGGACGTGAGTTCTATGCTTGTGGGAAAAGTGGCTGATCCAAAAGAAGGATGGAATGTACTTGATATGTGTAGTGCTCCAGGAGGAAAGAGTACTCATATAGCAACGCTTATGAATAATACAGGGAAAGTTGTTTCAAGAGATGTATTTGACCATAAGATAAAGCTTATAAATGCAACAGCAAAAAGACTTGGGATAACAAATATACACGCTGAGAATTTTGATGCTTCAGAATTTGACAGTGAAAGTGTTGAAAAATACGACTGTGTAATAACAGATGTTCCATGTTCAGGGTTTGGTATAATAAGAAGAAAACCAGAAATAAAATATAAAAGCAGGGAAGAACTTGCAGATCTTCCGGAAATACAGAGCAAAATACTTGAAAATGCTGCACACTATGTAAAAAAAGGTGGAACTCTTATATATTCTACATGTACTGTGCAGGACAGTGAAAATATAGATATAATAAATAATTTCCTTGAAAAGAACAGCGATTTTGAACTTGTTCCAATAACAGAGGTAAATGTAGACCTTGAAGAACAGGAAAAGGGATATATAAAAATATATCCTAATATTCATGGAATAGATGGATTCTTTATAGCAAAAATGAGAAAAAAAGAGGTAGTATAGATGACAGATAAAAAAGCATTAAAGAATTTTACAGAAAGCGAACTTAAGGAATTCATGAAAGAGATAGGAGAGAAGCCTTTCAGAGGTTCTCAGATATATTCTTGGATTTATAAGGGAGCGGAGTCTTTTGATGATATGAAAAATATTCCTAAATCTCTAAGAGAAAAGCTTGATGAAATTTCATATATAGGTAAAATAGATACTGAATTAAGGCTTGAATCAAAAGATGGTAAAACTAAAAAATATCTTTTCCTTCTTAATGATGGAAATATAATAGAAAGCGTAATGATGGACTATGAAAGCAGGGTTACAGTATGTGTTTCAAGTCAGGTTGGATGCAGAATGGGATGCAGATTCTGTGCATCTACAATAGACGGATTACTTAGAAATCTGGAACCATGGGAAATATTGGACCAGATTATGCAGATAGAAAAGGATACCGGCAAGAGAGTATCGAATATAGTAATGATGGGTAGTGGGGAACCACTTGATAACTTTGAAAATGTAAAACAGTTTTTAAAAGTTGTAAATGATGAAAATGGTCTCAATATAGGATACAGACATATAACACTTTCTACATGTGGTGTTGTTCCTAATATATACGAACTTGCAGACCTTGAAAAACCTATAAACCTTGCATTATCTCTTCATTCTCCATATGATGAAAAGAGAAGAGAAATAATGCCGGTTGCAAATAAGTATAAAATAAATGATATACTTGATGCTTGCAGATACTATATAAAGAAAACAAACAGAAGGGTTACATTTGAGTATTCTCTTATAAAAGGTGTAAATGATGGGAAAAAAGAAGCAGAGGCCTTGGCAGGACTTTTAAAAGGTATGCTCTGTCATGTAAATCTTATACCTATAAATGAGGTTGAGGAGAGAGATTTCAAGAAACCAGACAAGGCATTTATATACAGATTCAGAGATTATCTTGAGGAAAGAAGAATACCGGCAACGGTAAGAATATCTATGGGTTCTGATATAAGTGGAGCATGTGGACAGCTTAGAAGAAAACATAAATAAAAATAGAGGGAGGATACCTATGAAGCATTATTGTGCCTCTCATGTTGGGACAGTCAGAAAAAATAATGAGGACTGCTGCATGGGAGAAATTATAGAAACAGAATATGGCGAGATTGGAATTTTTGCTATAGCTGATGGAATGGGAGGCTATAATAAGGGAGAGGTTGCAAGCCGAATTGCTGCTAAAAATATGGTAATGTTTTTAAAGGAAAATCTTCTTCAGAATGGAAGTATAAAGATTGATTATATAAACGATATGCTCAAACAGGCGTATAATAAAGTAAATTATATGGTTTATGAAAAATCACATAATAATGATGAATACAGGGGAATGGGCACTACGCTTACAACAGCCGTGGTCTATGAAAACACTGTATATTTGGCAAATGTTGGAGACAGCAGAGGATATATATACAATGAAATAATGGGCTTAAAAAGAGTTACAAGAGATCATTCTTATGTGGAAGAACTTATAGAAAGACATGCTATAACAGAGGAAGAGGCGAGAAATCATCCAAAGAGAAGCCTTATAACAAGGGCCATAGGAACTGATTCATTTGTTATAGTTGATATATTCAAGAAAAAAATAGAAAAAAATGATATAATACTTTTAGCGACAGATGGTCTTACAGGATTTGTTTCTGACCATCGGATTGAGAATATTATGGATGAAAATAACAAACTAGAAAAAATGAGTGATGATTTAATAAATACTGCCAACAGTACCGGAAAAGATAATGTTTCGGTTATACTGGTAAGGGCATAATTTGGGATGGTGATAACGTGGGAGATACAATTTTAGGTAAAAGATATAAAATTGAAAAGAAAATCGGAGAAGGTGGAATGGCCTATGTTTATGAGGCATTAGACACACTTCTTAATAGAAAAGTTGCAGTTAAAGTGTTAAGACCAGAATTTGTAGATGATGAACAGTTCTTAAAGAAATTCAAGAGAGAAGCAGAATCTGTTGCAAGTCTTACACATCCTAACATAGTAAATGTTTACGATGTAGGAGAAGATGGAAGAGTACACTACATTGTAATGGAATACATAGATGGAAAAAATCTTAAAGAAATAATAAAAGAAGAAGGTACATTTGACGAATATACAGCTCTTGATATAACAAAACAGATAGCACGTGCTCTTGGATGTGCTCATAAAAAGGGAATTATACACAGGGATATAAAACCTCATAACATACTTATATCAAATGAAGGAAGAAATCTTGTAAAGGTTGCTGACTTTGGTATAGCTAAAGCTGTATCAAATTCTACTATGACAAATATGGGGGGAATTATAGGATCTGTACATTATTTCTCTCCTGAACAGGCAAAGGGTAAATTCATAACAAATAATGCTGACCTTTATTCTTTAGGTATAGTTCTTTATGAAATGCTTACAGGAAAAGTTCCATTTACAGGAGATAGCCCTGTCGCAATAGCATTACAGCATATAAATGACGATATAGAATTTACAGAAGAAGAAAAAATAAGAATACCTCAGAGTGTAAGAACTATAATAAAGAAACTTACAGAAAAAAACAGCTCAGACAGATATAAAACTGCTGAAGAGCTTATAGAGGATATAGAATATATAGAAAAGAATATAGACCTTGACTTTATAAAAGGATATGATGATTTTGCTACAAGACGTTTAGACGAAAGGGATTTAAATACAATAAATAAACCTAAAATGGCACCAGTGGCAATAGCAGATATAGACGGTGACGATGCCGGATATTATAATGACGATGAAGACGAAGAAGAGGTTGAAGAAGATTACGAAGAAGAAGTACCAGTTAAAAAGAAACCTAAAAAGACTAAAAAGAGAATAATGATACCAGAAGAAGAAGAAACTCCCAAATCAAGAAAAGGATTGAAAATAGCAGCTGTTGTACTTAGCTTAGTACTTTTACTTCAGGTTGGAGTATTCTTTAAAATGTTCGGTGGAAATTTATTTGGAGGAGGCGACTCTATATTAGCTCCAAATGTAGTGGGAATGGAAGTTGAACAGGCAGAGGAAATACTTAATGAAAAAGGGCTTAAAATTAATGTCGAAAATATGGAATACAGTTACACAGTACTTGAGGGACATATAATTTCACAGGACCCAACAGAGGGATCTGAAGTTAAAGAGGGCGATACTATAAATGTAGTTGTCAGTAAGGGAAGTAATAGTAAAGAAGTTCCAAATGTAGTAGGAATGAGTTTAAGTCAGGCTCAGGAAATGATACGTTCAAGAGGATTCAAAGTAGGTAAGATAGAATATACATATAGTGCAGCTTACAAAGAATCAACAGTTATTTCTCAGAGTAGCAGCGATGGAACAATTTCACTTGTTGTAAGTAAAGGTGAAGATAAGGCGGATAAGCCAACTGTTCCAGATGATCAGCAGAATAATAATACTGATGTAAATAATGGCGGTTCAAATAATGGTGGTTCAAATAATGGTGGTTCAAATAATGGTGGTTCAAATAATGGTGGTGGAAATGATACTCCAGCTCCGGAACCAGAACCAGCTCCGGAACCAGAACCAGCTCCGGAACCAGAACCAGAAGAATAAGTAAATTAAAAGGTATTCCCATATGGGAGTACCTTTTTTAATTATAAATTATGATATAAAATATAAATCATAGAAAGAAGTTAAAATTATATATAGGAATATAAGTTGTGATAATAAAGAAAGAATAGAGATAGAAATATAAGGGGGATAATTAAATGAAAAAAACGGTAATAGTAACAGGTGCCTCAAGAGGAATAGGAAGAAAAACAGCTGAAATATTTGCAGAAAATGGATATAATGTGCTGATAAATTATAATAACTCTGAAGAAAAAGCCATGGAATTAAAGAAAGAACTTGATGATAAAGGGCTTTCATGTGAGTTGTTCAGAGCGGATATTTCAAAAAGCAGTGAAGCAGATGACATGATTGAATTCTGTATAGAAAAATTCGGTAAAATAGATGTTCTTGTAAATAATGCAGGTATAAGTCAGGATAAACTTTTTACAGATATAACAGATGATGACTGGAATAATATTATGGGAATAAATGTTACAGGAGTGTTTAACTGTTCAAGAGCGGCACTAAGACACATGGTATGGGAAAAGGATGGAAGCATAATAAATGTATCTTCAATGTGGGGAGTTACAGGTGGTTCGTGTGAAGTTCACTATTCAGCATCAAAGGCAGCTGTTATAGGGATGACAAAGGCACTTGCAAAGGAAGTAGGTCCTTCTAATATAACCGTAAATGCTGTTGCACCGGGGGTTATAATGACGGATATGTGCAGTTATTATGGAGAAGAGGTACTGGATGAATTAAAAGAGGAAACTCCTTTAATGAAACTTGGTAAACCAGAGGATGTAGCCGAAATGATTTTCTACCTTGCATCTGATAAAGCAAGATTTATAACTGGGCAGGTATTCAATATAAACGGGGGATTTATTATATAATAAAAATAGTTTTAATATATTTAATAAAAATTAAAATAAAAAAAGATTATTTACGATTAAATTAATATTATAAAGTACATATATTCATACTTGTAAATATTATAAAATATTGTTATAATAAAAACGAGGGCGTATAAAAACGCTTACCAAATAAAATATTTCGGGCATTTTAACTGAAAACCGAAAAAACAAGGAGTGGTTTTGATGAAAATAACAGAAGGATATATGCCATATCTTGAATACAAGACTTACTATCGTGTAGTAGGGGATCCAAATCCTAAAAAAGCACCATTAATATTACTTCATGGTGGACCAGGCTCTACTCACAATTACTTTGAAGTTCTTGACAAAGTAGCTGAGATGGATAACAGACAGCTTATAATGTACGACCAGATAGGTTGTGGAAATTCATATGTTGATAACAGACCTGACCTTTGGAACAGAGAAGTTTGGGTGAAAGAACTTATGGCACTAAGAGAACATTTAGGATTAGACGAAGTTCATATACTTGGACAGTCTTGGGGTGGTATGCAGGCTCTAGAATATGTTTGCAACTACAAACCAGAAGGTGTTAAGAGTATAATTTTATCAAGTACACTTCCAGCTTCTTGGATGTGGGGATTAGAACGGAAAAGAAATATAAGTCTTATGCCAAAAGAAATGCAGGATGCTATAGATAAAGCAACTTCAACTGGAGATTACAGCTCACCAGAATATCAGGCAGCTGAAGCTGAATACATGCTTCGTCACTGTGCTGGACCAACTGATGAAAACAGTCCAGAATGCTTAACTCGTAAAGTTAAAAAAGGTGGAGAGGCTTACGTTGTAGGTTGGGGACCAAATGAATTTACTCCTCTTGGAACTTTAAAAGACTACGATGTTACAGAACAGTTAAAAGACATAAAACAGCCAGCACTTGTTGTATCTGGAGGATATGATTTATGTACTCCTTACATAGCAAAATATATGTACGACAGAATACCTAATTCAAAATGGGAATTATTCAGAGACTGCCGTCATATGTGCTTCGTTGAAGAAAACGAAAAATACATAGACATGCTTATAAAATGGTTAAACGAAAACGACTAATATTGTTTTTTAATCATATAAAAATAAAAGCTGTGGATATTATCCACAGCTTTTTTTATATTTATATATGTTGAAGTAATGAGGTGCTATTTTTATAAAATTTAAAATAACACGAGAGTAACTATTATTCGAATATAATTAATTCGGATAATAAATAAATGTTTTTAAAATAGATGTTCTAAGCGGTTACAGCATCGGAACTTTTAATCTTATCACTTTTAATTTTATTTCTTTTATCATTAACCTTATTACAGATAAATACAAATATAAGAGGTAATGCAAGGCAAAGTACAGGTCTTGCAACGTAGGATACGAAGAATGTTGCACTGCCCCATATACCAGCATCGATTGATAAGGTTATAAGCCATTTTATGAAAAGATGATGTATCATTACACTCCATGTATTATCACCTGTAAAGTTTATAAATTTAATAACCATATCAGGAAGTTTACTCGCTATTTTACATATAAACTCAGAAAGATAAAGAATGTAAAGTATACCAATCAGAGATGTAAACAGACATATCAGAGTATCTCCATGGAAGCTTACAGTTCTTAAAGAGAATGTACGATATCCGAATAAGAAGTAAAATAAAGTCTTTACTATTAATAATAGAAGGAAGCATCCTTTCGTATATGATATGTGTTTTTCTAAATATTCCTTAAAGAAAAGACCTATCTGCATATACTGAAGTCCCCATATTGTTCTGAGTACCGCGTGATAAGGTGTTACTACATCGTTTTTAACTGGATTTAAATTTGAAAGATGAGCAGCTACAATACCTGCTATACAAAGAAATACAGTAAATACAGCCTCATCTTTGAAATTTCTTTCTTCCTCTGGTTTAAATGATTTTCTGAATAGAGAAATAAATTTTCTAAGCAGTGGATAAGTTACCCGTACTGTAAACAGGAATGGAACAAACCAACCAGGACCATTGAAATAGAACTGGAATCCTCCAAGGAAAGGTTCTATAAACATACTAAATAATGTAAAATGTATTTCCCTGTGAAGGATGCCCATGTTTACAAGTATAAAGCAGAGTAAAAAATAAAAAGCATTTGATTTATAATATTTGGTTATTGTTTTAAACCTTTTTTTAAATAGTGCTATATAGTCATTTTCATAAATTCGCTTGTAGAAATAACCAGATGCAAATACAAATAATGGTATATGATATGAGTATTCAGGGAATAGCTCTCTGCTTATTGTAAGCGGAATACCGATTATATTAAAAAGATTTTCTTCGAGATGACAGCTTACCACGACTATTATTCCAATAGCTTTGAAAACCGTCATACGCATATTTTTTTCCTTCATTAAATTTCCTCCGTTAGATTATGGATATTGGACTTACGGTCTGTATATATTTAATTTACTGTTAAAATTAGTAGATATAATTAACCGGACTGCTGTTATTTCAAACAACCAAAATATGTAATTAATTATATCATAATTGAAGATTATAATTTGAAATATGAGGTATAAAATATATAAATAGTAAATAGACGGCGTATAATAAAATTTAGTATATAGTTTGATATTAATGAAGATTAAAAATCAAAATTATGTTATCATATAAAAAGGAATAAAATATACAGAAGGAGTGTTTGAATGCTTAAAGGAAAGATAATAAAAGGTCTTAGCGGATTTTATTATGTAGATACAGAAGAAGGTCTTTACGAATGCAAAGCGAGAGGGATATTCAGAAAGAAAAAAATAACACCTCTTGTTGGAGATAATGTAGAAATAAGCGTGGTTGATGAGGAAAATAAGAAGGGAATAGTTGAGGTTATAGAGGACAGGGAAACAGAGCTTGTAAGACCTCCTATAGCAAATATAGATAAGGCTATAATAGCTTTTGCTGTAAAGGATCCAAAACCTAATATTTCTCTGCTTGACAGATTCATAGTACATGCAGAAAGAGAAAATCTTGAAATAGTTATAGTCTTTACAAAGGCTGATTTAGATGATGGAAGTTTAAAAGATCTTATAGAAACATATGAAACTGCGGGATATAAGGTTATTCCGGTAAGCAGCGCTGAAAATCTAAATATAGAAAAAATAAAAGATGAATTAAAGGGAAGTACAGTTGTATTTGCAGGACCTTCAGGAGTTGGAAAATCAAGTTTATTAAATGAAATAGATGAAAACTTCCAGCTGAAAACAGGAAGTGTAAGTGAAAAAATAGGAAGGGGCAGACATACTACAAGACATGCTGAACTTCTTAAGCTTGAATGTGGTGGAATGGTTGCAGATACACCAGGATTCAGCTCACTTGAACTTGATGGAATAGAAGAGCTAGAGTTAAAAGAGTATTTTATAGAATTTGAAGAATACGATGACTGCAGATTTGGTTCAAAATGTATTCATGAAAATGAGCCAGGCTGTGCCGTAAAAGAAGCGGTTGAAGAAGGAGAAATATCTCAGAGAAGATATGATAGTTATATACAATTACTTAACGAAATAAGAAAAAAGAACAGCAGGAGGTATTAAAAATGGTTAAATTAGCACCATCAATATTATCAGCAGATTTCGCAAGACTGCTAGAAGATGTAAAAAAAGTTGAAAAGGCAGGATGTGAGTATCTTCACATAGATGTTATGGACGGACATTTTGTTCCAAATATAACTCTTGGACCGGGAATAATAAAAAGTCTTAGAAAAGATGTAGATATGGTATTTGATGCTCATCTTATGATAGAAAACCCCGATAAATACATAGAAAACTTTGTAAATGCAGGATGTGATATAATAACAGTTCATGTTGAAGCATGTACACATCTTCACAGAACTATACAGAACATAAAATCTTATGGTATAAAGGCAGGAGTTGTATTAAACCCGGCAACTTCACTAGATACTATAAAATATGTTCTTGATGATGTGGATATGGTACTTTTAATGTCTGTAAATCCAGGATTTGGTGGACAGTCATACATACCATGTGTAACAGAAAAAATAAAAGAACTTAGAAAAATGATAGATGAAAGAGGTCTTGACGTTGAAATAGAAGTAGACGGAGGAGTAAAACCATCTAACATAAAAGAAGTTACTGAAGCAGGTGCAAATGTATGTGTTGCAGGTTCAGCAATATTTGGACATGAAGATATAGAAGCAGCTGTAAAGGCTTTAAGAGATAACGCAAAATAAAGTTAAGATATTTAAAAGATAAATAGGCACATTCAGTGCCTATTTATTTTAATATATAAAAATGTTTAAAGTTATGGAGTGAATTGATTTGAAAACATGTATATTTTTTAATGGTGTTTTAGACGACTACGATAAAATATCTGAAAAACTAAAAGAAGAGGATTATTCTTATATAATATGTGCCGACGGTGGTGCAAATCATACATATAGAATGGGAATTATACCTGATTATATAATAGGGGATCTGGATTCTGTCAAAGAGGAAGTAATAGAGTTTTACAGGGAAAAAGGAGTGGAATTTAAGGAATTCCCTACTAAAAAAGATGAAACAGATTCGGAATTATGTGTGCATCTGGCTAAGATACTAGGTTCTGACAGTGTGGATATGTATTCAGCTCTTGGAGGAAGAATAGATCATACCCTTGCAAATGTAAAACTTCTTTATTACATAAAAAAAGAAGGAATGACTCCAAGAATAATAAATGAAAATGAAATAATGTATGTTATTGAAAATGAGAAATTTATTCTAGAAGGTAAAAAGGGTGAAACTATATCTGTAATACCTATAAAAGGCGATGCAAATGGAATGACACTTGAAAAACTTGAATATCCACTAAATGATTTTAATATGGAATATTCAAAACCTATGGGCATATCAAATGTTATGCTTGAAGAAGAGGCTGCCATAGAGATAAAAGACGGGGCAGCTATTATAGTGAGAAATATATCTGACGATAAATAGCGAGAAATACAGACTATAAAGGATTATAGTCTGTATTTTTATTTTGATTAATACCAGGTAATTAATTATAATGATATTAATTTGTTAATAGAACTTATGATATAATAGTAGGGGTATTCTTAAAAAATTAACTTTTTTAGGTATATAAATTAACTAAATATAAAGAATAAAGGATATTTAATAAAAGGAGGAATTTATGGAAAGAGTAGATTCAATAATTTTTGACCTTGATGGAACAATGTGGGACACAAGAGAGGAAATAGCAGAAATATGGAGTGATGCATTCAAAGGTTATGGTCTTGATATAGTAGTGACTAAAGAAATAATATCATCTCTTATGGGTCTTAGATATGATGAGGCCATAAAAAAAATGACACCAATGGTACCAGAAGAAAAAAGAGAAGAGATTATAAGAGATCAGGTAGGATTTGAAGCTGAAAGAATCCTTGAAAGAAAAGGTGGAATAGTCTTTGATGATGTTGAGGATGTCCTTATAGAACTTTCTAAAAAATATAAATTATTTATAGTAAGTAACTGTCAGGTTGGATATATAGAGTCATTTTTAGAAATCAATAATTTTGAAAAATACTTTATAGACTTTGAAAACGCAGAAAGAACAGGATTAGATAAATGGGAAAATAATAAGCTTATAATAGAAAGAAATGACCTTAAAAATCCTGTTTATATAGGGGATACTTTGGGAGATGCATTAAGTGCAGAAAAAGCTGGTATACCATTTATATATGCATCTTATGGATTTGGAGATGTTGAAAAATACGATCGGAGAATAGATAAATTCAAAGACCTTATTGAATTAGATATACTAAAATAAAAATAAGGGAGAATTTTAAAAATGAAAAAACTATTTAGGCTGATATTCGGGAGATCAACAGTAGCGATAATACTTATGGTTCTTCAGGTTGGAATAATGTTATTTGGATATCAGTATCTTAAATACGATATGGACTCAATACTGTGGTTCTTTAATCTTTTATCTATGATAATGATTATTTACATAATAAACAGGAAGAACGACAACCCGAGTTTTAAACTTGTATGGCTTCTTCTTATAACAGTATTTAATCTTTTTGGTGTATTTATGTATATATTTATACAGTCACAGTACAGTACAAAAATGCTTGCTGTAAAAATAGATAATCTTATAAAGAAGACAAAGGGTCTTTTAAAACAGAATCATCATATAACAGAAAAACTGTCAGAAGAAAGCAGAAATATAACCAATTTTGCTCACTATATGTATGGTCCTGCAGGTGGATTTCCTGTTTACAGCAATTCAAGTGTAAAATATTTTCCACTTGGAGATGATAAGTTTGAAGAAATGATAGTACAGCTTGAACAGGCAAAGGAATTTATATTCCTTGAGTACTTCATAGTAGAAGAAGGAAGAATGTGGAATACAATTCTGGATATATTAAAGAGAAAGGCACAGGAAGGTGTGGAAGTCAGATTTATGTATGATGGAATGTGCTCCATAGTGCTTTTACCTTATAATTATCCAAAGAAAATGGAAAAATACGGAATAAAATGTAAGATGTTCAATCCTATAAAGCCAGTTTTATCAACACAGCAGAACAACAGGGACCACAGAAAAATACTTGTAATAGATGGTAAAACAGCTTTTACAGGTGGTGTAAACCTTGCTGATGAGTATATAAATGAAAAAGAAGTATACGGACACTGGAAGGATAATGCCATAATGGTAAAAGGCGAGGCTGTAAAATCATTTACAGCTATGTTTCTTCAGATGTGGAATGTGTCTGAAATAGATGAAGAGGAATTTGGAAAATATATAGACATAGATTATTCTGAATTCAAGGATGTGGACGATGGATATATTATACCGTATGGAGATTCTCCTCTTGATGAGGAAAACGTAGGAGAACAGGTATATATGGATATAATAAACAGGGCAGAAAGATACGTTCATATAATGACTCCATATCTTATACTTGATAATGAAATGCTTACAACATTTAAATATGCAGCCAAAAGAGGTGTAGAGGTTAAAATCATAATGCCTCATATACCTGATAAGGAATTTGCATACGCTGTTGCAAGAACATATTATCCTGAACTTATAGAGGCAGGGGTTGAAATATATGAATATACTCCTGGTTTTGTACACGCAAAAACATTTATATCAGATGATGATACTGCGGTAGTTGGAACAATAAATCTTGATTTCAGAAGTTTATATCTTCACTTTGAATGTGCAGCATATATGTTCAGAAACAGTGAAATTGCAAATATAGAAAAAGACTATCAGGAAACACTTAAAAAATGTCAGAAGATAGATATGGAAAACTGTAGAAATCAGAAGACAAGAAGAAAAATCCTGGGAAGAATTTTAAGACTGATAGCACCCTTAATGTAGTAAGGTATTAAAGATAATTATATACTATTTATTTATGCCACTCGATTAAATTTAAAATCGGGTGGCTTTTTTATATTTATAATTAAATCTTTAGAAAATCTTTAGAATTGACCTATAAATATCTTTAGTTTTAGAAAATATAATACAAATATAGAATAAATGAAAGAGGTGTGATAATGGAAATAATAATTTTATGCTTGCTTATCTTAATTATCAGATATGCCCAAAATATATTTAGAATTTCATCATAAACAGGATATTTATTGTATAATGTTAGGTAAAATGTGTAAGAGGGGGATTTGTTATGAAAAATAATAAAATACTTGTTGTTGAAGATGAAATAGATATAGCAAATGCTATTGAAATATATTTATTAAATCAGGGATATGAAGTAAAAAAGGCATGTAATGGTTTTGAAGGATTAAAAATTGTTGAGAGTGAAGAAATATACCTCGCTATTGTAGATATAATGATGCCTGTAATGGATGGGATAGAATTCACGATGAAGGTAAGGGAAAAATACAACTTTCCTATAATAATACTTTCTGCGAAATCAGAAGATGTGGATAAAATAATGGGACTTAATATAGGTGCAGATGATTATATTACGAAGCCATTTAAACCATTAGAACTTTTAGCGAGGGTAAATTCACAGCTTAGAAGGTATACAAAATATACAAATAATAAAGATAAGAAATACAATGATAGAAAAAAGAATGTATATGAAATAGGAGGTCTTGAGTTAAATGATGATACAAAGGAGGTAAGTGTTGATGATAATGCCATAAAGCTTACACCTACTGAATTTAAAATATTAAGACTTCTCGTAAAAAATCCGGGAAGAGTATTTCCAGCAGATGAAATATACGAAAGAATATGGAATGAAACAGCAATAAATACAGATACAGTAATGGTACATATAAGGAATATAAGGGAAAAGATAGAAATAAATCCTAAAAATCCAAGATATTTAAAGGTGGTGTGGGGCGTTGGATACAAAATTGAAAAAATATAAAAATAATAATTCCAAAGTAATAAATGATTTAATAGTTATATTGATAGTTTTTTTACTTGCTGTGGCTGTTATAGCATCTTATACTACGGGTGTAATTGGAGGAAAGGAAATTATAAATAAAGAATCATTTAAAACAGAAAGATTTTCAAATTATATAGCAGAACAGATATATCCACGGTATTTTGAAATGAAAAAAGATACCGAGGGTGTAATAAATCCTTCTGATGTTTTTACAGATGATAAAACAATAGATAAATACTATAATTCATATCTAATAGATAAAGACGAATTGGCATATAATGGAGATCCGAAGTTTGAAAATATAAAAATAAATGAGAATTCATATAGGGAGATAATAAAATCTTATTTTAATGAAGAGTTTGATATGGCTTATTCGTCAGAGCTTCTACTTAACGATGGATATGGAATTACAGATATAAATATATACAATAAGGAAAATAAAAAATTTACAGGAAATGAGAATAAAGATCTGAAATATCTAAGAGAAAATAATACTTCAGATAAGGACAAAATAAACAAGGGAAAATTAAACTATATAAATAACAGATATGTATTTTATGCTGTTATAGATTTTGATGAAAATGGAGATTTTACCATAAAGAATTTTAAAGGTGGAAATAAGGAAGGCATTGAAAGAAACATACAAGGGACTATCCATAATTCAGAGGTCGATATTTCAGTTGCAAGGGAAAAGTATTCAGATTATGAAAAGAATTTAAAATACAGACTTCCAGCTGTAAAAAATGCTGTAATAAGTATAGGTATAAAGGGGGATTCTGTAATTGCAAAGAGGTCATTAGGTAACTATGGAAATTATGGTGGCCTTATGAATATAATATTTGCCGATTATTACACAAATATAAATAATTTTGTGATAGCGTTAGGTACTATATTATTTATACTTTCATTTGTTATCCCTGAAAAATATATAAACGATACGTATTTTTTAAGAAGAGTAAAAAATATACCATTGGAAATAGTAATATTTATATCTATTATGGGTATAGCTATTTTTGGAGTAAATATATATCAGAGCATAAATCAAAATGTAATAAGTCCAAATGTATTCAGCATAATTTTCTGGACGATATTATTTGCAAGTATAATTTTAGTTTCAGTATATATAAGGGGATTTTTCAGCGGTAGTGGAAGAGAGAATATAAAAAATAATCTTATGATAAATAAAATCATAAAATTTACAAACGTGGAAAAGGAAAAATTAAAAAAATGGTTTGAAGAGGCAGATTCAGATGACAAAGACAGAGAAAAAAGAATAGGACTGCTAATTCTTATAAACTTTGTTGTTATTATTATAATTTCAAGGCTTGTAGGAATTATAGACATATTACTTGCGATACTGTATTCAATATATATTTATAGATTAATAAGTAAAAGGATGGATAAGACTACAAGGGAGTATAAGAAATTAAAGAATATGACGGATAATATAACACAGGGAAATCTTAAATCTGAATGTAAAGAAGATATGGGTATTTTTAATCCTGTAAGAGATAATTTAAACTCAATACAGGAAGAGTTTAAAAAAGCTGTCGATGAAGAGGTAAAAAGTCGGAATATGAAGACAGAGCTTATAACAAATGTATCACATGATTTAAAAACTCCATTGACATCAATAATTACCTATGCGGATCTTTTGAAAAATGAAAATATAACAGATGAGGAAAGAGAAAAATATATAGCTACAATAGATAAAAAATCTCAAAGGCTGAAGTTCCTTATAGATGATTTATTTGAAATAAGCAGAGCAGCAAGTGGAAATATAGAAATGCATTCTATAAGACTTGATGTAGTGGCGCTTATGAAGCAGACTCTATTTGAACTTGATGACAAGATAGAAGCATCAGGAATAACCATAAGAACAAAATTTCCATCAGATAAAATAATGATTAATCTGGATAATATGAGAACTTTCAGGATTTTCTCAAACCTTATATCAAATATAACGAAGTATTCAGCGTATAATACAAGGGCGTATGTAGAAATAAAAGAAAATGATGAAAATGTTGAAATAGAATTTAAGAATATATCAGCAGAGGAAATCGAAGGAGATATAAATAATCTTACAGAAAGGTTTGTAAGAGGAGATAAATCAAGAAATACAGATGGAAGTGGACTCGGACTTGCAATAGCTAAAAGTTTTACAGAGCTTCAGGGTGGAAGTATGAATTTAAGCTCTGACGGTGATTTATTTAAAGTAAGAATAGTATTTCCAAAATTAAAATAAAAAATAACAAAAGGTGCTGTCTTTTCAACTTATTTAGGGTTGTTTTAAGACAGCACTATTTTTTATATAAGAATTATATTCTTTAATTATTAATATATAATATTTACTATATGTATAAATATTATATATTAATAAAAAAAGAAAAATAACATATATACAATAATATACTAAAGGTTTGATTTTATAATCTATATATGGTAATCTATCTATAATAAAAAATTAAATAAAAATGTCTTCAGGGCAGGGTGAAATTCCCGACCGGCGGTAAAGTCCGCGAGTAAACATTTAATGTGTTATTGATTTGGTGCAATTCCAAAACCGACAGTTTATAGTCTGGATGAGAGAAGATGGTTTAATAAAATCACAAAAGATTAGATTTAAATATTGATGATTTTGCAAAGTAAAACACCTGAGAGACGAAAATGACTTTCAGGTGTTAATTTTATTTACAGGGGGAATTCTAATGGATTCAAAGACAAAAAGACTCACAACTATAGCCATGCTTTCTGCTATGGCATTTGCGGCGGTATTACTTATACGTATACCAATGGTATTATTCCTTGAATATGATCCAAAGAACGTAATAATAGTAATTGCGGGATTCATATGGGGACCATTTACTTCATTTATAGTTTCATTAATCGTATCAACTCTTGAACTATTTACAATAAGTAGTGATGGTATTATAGGATTTATAATGAATATACTTGCATCTTGCTCATTTGCGTGTACAGCAGCATATATATATAAAAGAGACAGAACAATAAAGGGATCTATAACAGGACTTGTAAGTGGTACAATATGTATGACAGTTGTTATGATAGTATGGAATTACCTTGTAACTCCTATATATATGGGTTATCCAAGAGAAGCGGTTGTTCAGCTTTTAGTTCCGGCAATACTTCCATTTAATCTTATAAAGGGTGGTATAGACTCAACAATAGTATTTTTAATATATAAGCCGATAGTTACAGCACTTAGAAAAACAATATTTAAAAAGGAATGCGAGTCAAAACCAGAACCTAAGATAAAAGTTCATCCGGGTCTTATAATAGTAGCATGTGTAATACTTATAACATTTATAATGATAGCTCTTGCGATAAAGGGAATTATATAGATTTGCTGTAATTACGATAAAGGAAATAGATTATTTCGAGGATATTTTTACTATATATAAACAGAATTGTTATTATAATCTGCGATTAATCTTAAAACAGCAGCTGTTTTAGGTTTTTCTTGACAAGTCGTAAAATAAAATATAGTATAAAAGAATAGAGAATAAATAAAATCTTTGACGGGAAGTAGTAGTATATCTGATACATATACAGAGAGCCAAATATGCTGAGAGTTTGGTTATGTTAGGAATATGAATGGGTCTCTGAGATTCCTGAAGGAATTTAGTATTTCAGGACGTCTATGCGCGTTAAGCTTTAGAGTGGCACGGTTTGTGCAATTTAGGTGGTACCACGATTATATCGTCCTATACGTTTGTTGCGTATAGGACTTTTTTATTTTCTAATATATTTTTAAAATATAATATTGCTACCTGCTATATCAGAATATTAGAGAAAGGGGAGTATTAACGTATTTCAGTGTAAATACATTATACGAAAAATACACATGTTACATTACAATCCATTTGAAAAAGGTGCTGAGGATTACGACAGCTGGTTTAAGAAAAATAATGAAACTTTTAAGTCAGAAACAGAGGCGCTAAAAAAAGTATTTGATAAAGATAAAAAAACAATAGAGATAGGTGCGGGAACGGGGCTGTTTTCAAAAGAGCTGGGTATAAAAACAGGACTTGAACCTTCAGATGATATGGGAAGAATTGCATCTTCAAGAGGAATAGAGATTATAAAAGGTTTTGGAGAGAATATGCCGGTAAAATCAGAAGAGTATGAACAGGCGGTAATGATTACAGTTGAATGTTTCCTTGCTGATATAGACAAGGCATTTGACGAGGTAAATCGCATAATATCTGATGAGGGTATATTTATAATAGCATTTTTAAACAGAGAAACAACACTTGGAGAGATATATAAAAACAACCAAAAAGATGACCCTGTATATAAATACGCCGAATTCAGAAGTGGCGATGAAATAAAGAAACTACTAGAGGAACACGGATTTATATTTGAAGAATCTTACTGTACTGTTACAGATTTTGAAAATAAAAACTATCCGGTAGAAGATGGATACGGAAAAGGAGTATTTACTGTATTTAAAGCTAGAAAAAGCCGGGTATAAAATAAATTAAATTTGATAAGAAAGGAGATTATTATGTATTTAACTCAGAATACATAATATAAAAAATATGAACAGAATAGGTATTATAGGAGCTATGGATGAAGAGGTAGAACTTCTTCTCGAAAAAATAGAATCAGACAAGGTTACATTAAAAGGTGGACTTGAATTCCACGAAGGTAAAATAAGAGGTAAAGACGTGATAGTAGTTAAATGCGGAGTTGGAAAAGTAAACTCTGCAATGTGTGCACAGCTTCTTATAAGTGAATTCAATACAGAAGCACTTATAAATATAGGTGTTGCAGGGGCACTTCACGATGAACTTGATGTAAATGATATAGTTATATCTACAGATGCAATAGAATACGATATGGACGCTTCAGCATTTGGAGATCCAAAGGGAACAATTCCAAGAATGGACTGCTCTGAATTTAAGGCTGATAAAACTCTTGCAGATGCAGCATATAATGCAGCGGTTAAAGAAAACAAAGGTCATAATGTAATGAGGGGAAGAATAGCAACTGGGGATTTATTCGTAGCTGATATGGCTGTAAAAGAAGAGCTTGTAAATGACTTCGAAGCATACTGCTGTGAAATGGAAGGAGCTGCCATGGCCCATGTATGCTACCTTAATAAAATACCTTATGTAATAATAAGAGCTATGTCTGATAAGGCTGATGGAAGCGCGGATGTTACTTTTGATGAATTCTCAAAACGTGCTGCAATAACTTCAGCTAATATAGTAATGGACATGATGGAAACTATATAGCTAATCTATCTTTATAATAAAAATAATTTTGGGGGATGATATAAATGGACGAAAAGAAAATAATATTCAGTGGTGCACAGCCTTCTGGAAAAATGACTTTAGGAAACTATCTTGGAGCTATAAAAAACTGGACAGATCTTCAGAATGACTATGAATGCTTCTTCAGTGTAGTTGATCTTCACGCTATAACAGTTCCACAGGAAGCAAAAATATTAAGAGAAAATGCTAAAAAACTTCTTGCACAGTATATAGCATGTGGTCTTGATCCAGAAAAAAATACTATATTCATACAGTCACATGTAAAAGAACATCTTGAACTTATGTGGGTTCTTAATACAATGACCTATATGGGAGAACTTGCAAGAATGACTCAGTTCAAGGATAAATCACAGAAGTCTGAAGCAAACCTAAATGCAGGTCTTTTCACATATCCTGTACTTATGGCAGCTGATATACTTTTATATCAGACAGATTTAGTTCCTGTTGGAGATGACCAGAAACAGCATCTGGAACTTGCAAGAGACCTTGCAAACAGATTTAATAACAGATACTCTCCAACATTCAAAGTTCCAGAAGGATACTACCCAAAGGGTGGAGCAAGAGTAATGAGTCTTCAGGAACCAACAAAAAAAATGAGTAAATCAGATAAGAATGTAAATGGATTTATACTTCTTGAAGATGATCCTGATACAATAAGAAGAAAAATAAAGAAATGCGTTACAGACTCTGAAGGTATAGTAAGATATTCACCTGAACAGCCTGGAATAAAAAATCTTATAGATATATATTCAGCATTATCAGGAAAGTCAATAGAAGAAATAACTAATATGTACGATGGAAAAGGATATGGAGTATTCAAAGCTGATACAGCAGAGGTTATAGTTGATGCACTTGAACCAATGAGACAGAAATATCTTTACCTTCTTGAAAACAAGGATTACCTTGAAAAAATATATTCAGAAGGTGCTATGAAAGCAGAGGCAAAGGCAAGAAAGACACTTAGAAAAGTTTATAAAAAAGTCGGATTCCTTGAAAGAAAATACTAGAAATAATTATAAAAAGAGAGTTCATATGAACTCTCTTTTTATTTTTCTAAATATATAAGAAAATATAAATTTATGGTATATTATAAGCGTGATATTATTCTATTTATAATATGTATTTATAACAATTAAAATGTTTAAAGGGAGGTATATTTATGTCATTTAATAAAAAATGTCTTAGTATAGCACTTATTACTGTGCTTATAGGGGCATCGTTTACAGGAGTTAAAGCTTCAGAAAAAGATTCAATAATAGGCAGTAATCGCTATGAAACAGCAGCAAAGGTGGCTGACAGAATGGGAAATTATAATACAGCAATACTTGTAAATTCAGATAATTCACTGGCTGATGGCCTGTCAGCCTCTTCACTTGCCGGAAAAGAAAAAGCACCAATACTTTTAGTGAAAAAAGATAGTATACCAAAAGAAACAATAAAAAGACTTAATAAAGTCGATAAAGTGTATATTGTAGGTGGGAATGCGGTAATATCTGAATCAGTTGAAGCAAGATTATTAGGAAAAACTGTTTATAGAATTGAGGGGAAAGACAGAGTTGATACTTCTAAAAAAGTTGCAAATCTTTTAGGAGGATATAACAAGGCGTTTGTAGTTAATGGTTTTACAGGAGAGGCAGATGCTATGTCAATTGCCCCTGTGGCTGCAAGAGATAACGCCCCTATACTTTTAACTAAAGGGAAAAATTCAAATCATGAATTCAAATCAGGAGTTAAATATTATGTAGTAGGTGGAAGCAGGGCTGTTTCTAATTCTGTAGCTGGAAGATATGATGCAGAAAGAATAGCAGGATCTGACAGATATAAGACTAACAGAGCGGTTGTTAATAAGTTCTATTCTAAATCTAAAAAACTTTATTATACTAAAGGAGATATATTAGTAGATGCTTTAACTGTATCTCCGCTTGCAAAGAATAATGGTGTAGTTTTAGTTTCAAAAAAATCAGATAATTCTATACTGAAAAATAAAGATGTTATACAGGTTGGAGGAATGAATTTCTCAGTTAATCCGAGTAAACCAGTTCCAGACTCAAAACCATCTTCAACATCAGATGTAAATTCTCGGGAATTCCAGAGAAGATTCAAGAAAAAATTCTATACATTATTAAATAATCATAGAAATTCTAACGGATCTTTAGCGATACGTTCTGATTCTCAGTTAGAAGAACTTGCATATTTAAAGAGTAAACATATGGCGGATAAGCAGTATTTTGAACATTCTTATAATGGACTTAGAATATTTGAAATGTATCCTGATGTTTTAGAAAATGGATTTAAAATGTGGGGTGAAAATATTGGTTTAACATGGAGAAAAAGAAACCCAGGGCCAGAAGAAAGAGCAGATCAGTTCTTCGAAATGTGGAAGAATTCACCCGGACATAATGCTAATATGTTACGTCCTAATATGAATGCATATGGAGTAAGCTGTTATTCTGATGGAAAAGGAAATATATATGCAACACTTGAATGTGCTGAATTTTAAATAATACAAATAAAAATAACTATAATTTAACAAATAATAAAAGACAAATACATATATTTGATATGTATTTGTCTTTTTTGTTTTAATTTTCAGTAAAAAAAATGAGCCTATAAGGCTCGTAAAGGGTTAGGTTATTTACTACTTTGGGGAAGTAGAAATATGAAGATTAACAAAATGGTGTCTATTGTTTAGTTAATCTGTATTTTCTTTATTTATGTTATGTATATATAATACACTGAAAAAATATAAATGTCAATAATTTATCAATAAAATGTTATAAAAATAACTTTCATTCTGAATTATTAGAATAAAAAAAGAAAATATATATTTATCGCAATATAAATCTTTATAAATAAAGTAAATAGAAAGTATGATATGAAAGGATATGTAGTTTTATGTTATAATTAATAGAATACTGTATTTGATATATAGAAAAGAAAGGGGAAAAACTGTGATATATGAAGTTATAATAGCGGTTTTAATAGGAATAGATCAAATTATAAAGCATGCAGTTCTTGAAAATTTAAGAGCGATAGGCAGTATACCTATTATAAATGGGGTATTTCATTTAACATATGTTGAAAACAGGGGGGCTGCGTTTGGTATGCTTCAGAATAAACAATATATACTTGCCATAGTGGCTATAATAGCGATAATAATGGGGCTATATTACTTTCATAAAAATAAAGACAGCCTTGTCAAATTTGGAAAGGCATCTATAATAATGATAATTTCAGGTGCTGTGGGGAATCTTATAGACAGAATAAGACTTGGATTTGTTGTAGATTATTTTGATTTCAGGATAATATGGCAGTATGTGTTTAACTTTGCAGATATTCTTATAGTCTGTGGAACAATTTTACTATGTCTGCATGTTATATTATACGATGCAGATTATAAACAGGAGGATTAATGGAAAATTCAGCAATAGATATAAGAGAATTTCTCGTTACAGAGGAAGAAGAAGGAGATAGACTGGATGTATATCTATCAGAACAGCTGGGGGATATGTCCAGAAGTTACATACAGAAAATAATAAAAGATAAAAAGGCTATGGTTAATAATAAAATAGAAAAGCCTAAATATCAGGTTAAGGAAGACGATAGGGTATCGATAGAAATTCCAAAGCCAAAAGTACTTGAGGTAGAACCACAGAATATACCAATAAATATAGTTTACGAGGATGATGATATAATAATAGTTAATAAGCCACAGGGAATGGTTGTACATCCGGCACCTGGGAATCGGGACAAGACGCTTGTAAATGCAATATTATACCATTGTGGAGAAAACCTTTCTTCAATAAATGGTGTAATAAGACCAGGTATTGTACACAGAATAGATAAGGATACATCGGGTATACTTATGATTGCCAAAAATAATAACGCTCATAACAGTCTGGCACTTCAGCTTAAAGATCATACAATAACAAGGGAATATGAATTTATATGCCATGGGGTTTTCAAGGAAGATAAGGTAACAGTTGACAGACCAATAGGAAGAAATCCAAAGGACAGGTTGAAGATGGCTATAAATCCGGATGGAAGAAGAGCTGTAACGCATTTTGAGGTTATAGAGAGATTTAATGGTTATACACATGTAAGGGCAAGACTTGAAACAGGAAGAACTCATCAGATAAGGGTTCATTCAATGTCTATAAATCATCCGCTTGTTGGGGACCCTGTTTACGGGCCTAAAAATCCAAAACATAAATTCGGACTGGAAGGACAGGCTCTTCACGCAAAAAAACTGGGATTTATTCATCCAGCTACTGGTGAATATGTGGAATTTGATTCGGAATTACCAGAGTATTTCGAAGAACTTATAATAAAATTAAGAAAAATGACATAGAATTTATTTAGGGGGAGGCGAGAATTATGATAGAAAAGGCTCAGCTTATGGATGGCAAAGCTGTGGCTAGAGCGATTACAAGAATAAGTCATGAGATTATAGAGAGAAACAAAGGCGTTGAAAATCTTGTAATTGTAGGAATAAAAACAAGAGGGGTTCCTATAGCTGAAAGAATATGCAAAAGAATAGAAGAAATAGAAGGTACACCTGTATCTATTGGAAGCATAGATATTACACATTATAGAGATGACATAACTGAAAAAAATGAAAAAATGGTTACAGATGGAAGTTATAAGGGATTTGATGTAGCAAACAGAACCGTTGTACTTGTGGATGACGTTCTTTATACAGGAAGGACTGTAAGAGCTGCACTTGATTTTATAATAGACAGTGGAAGACCAAGTGCTGTTCAGCTGGCTGTTTTAGTGGACAGAGGACACAGAGAGTTGCCTATAAGGGCTGACTATGTAGGAAAGAATGTACCAACATCAAGAAGTGAAAGTATTTCAGTCAGACTTATAGAAACTGACGGAGAGGATTCAGTTACAATAAAAGAATAATTTTAAAAATATAATAAATTGAAATAAAAATGGCAGATATAAATATTTATATCTGCCATTTTTATATTTAATATTGTTTTTTAAAATAAAAAACGGTCTATCACGATGATAGACCGCTGTAATTATCAAGATAAATACAAATTAAGCTCTTTCAACTTTTCCAGAACGTAGGCATCTAGTACAAACTTTAACTCTTTTTGGAGTTCCGTCCACTATAGCTTTAACAGTTCTTAAGTTTGCTGACCAAGTTCTTTTGTTATGTTTATTTGAGTGTGATACTGTATTTCCTGAATGTTTTCCTTTTCCACATACGCTACATACTCTTGACATTTCCGTGCACCTCCTTAAAATGAATAACTATTATATTAAAGACTAAAAACATATATATATTATCATAAAAGACAATTCTTTGCAAGATAAAAATATACTTGTCGAAATATCTTCTAGTTGAAGAATATCCGTTTATAATATAAAATTATATATATAAACATCTATAAAGTAAATAAGAATTATTGAATAATTAAAAGAAAAGGTTTTCTTTTCAAAAGTACTTGATATTGACACCAGGTATGAATTATTATAGTCTAAGAGATTTAATATAATGGATGTTTAGTATTATGTTTAAAATTGATTATTATAGGTATTAATTACCAATAGTAAATAATTTTAAAATTAATCAGATTATAAAAATAATAATCAGCCTGGAAAAAATTTAGAGGGGGTTCAAAAGAATGACTGCAAAAATAATGAATGAATACGGATGCATAGAAATAGATAAATTAGCTATAGCACAGGTTGCGTACAGAGCAGCTATGGAAAGTTATGGACTTGTAGGTCTTGCATCAAAGACAAAGGGAATAGTTGAACTTTTAAAAGGTGAAAATGCTACTAAAGGAATAAAGGTTGAAGAAACAGAAGATAATGCTGTAGAAATAGAAGTATCTGTTATAATGCAGTATGGAGTTAATATATCAACTGTTGCAAACAATATGATAGATAAGATCAAATACACAGTTGAAAAACTTGTGGGAATAAAGGTTAATAAAATAGATATAAACGTACAGGGTATAAGAGTTAAATAATTATAGGAGGAAAAAAATGACCGAATACATAAAAGGTAAAGAATTTAGGGATATGTTTGTCTCTGGAGCTAATAATCTTCAGAACCATAAGGAACTTGTAGACAAACTTAATGTCTTCCCAGTTCCAGACGGGGATACAGGAACAAATATGTCACTTACAATATCTTATGCAATGAAAGAACTTGCGAAAGTAGAAGAAGACGATATAACTAAGGTATCAAAGGCTATGTCAAAAGGTTCTCTTATGGGTGCGAGAGGTAACTCAGGAGTTATACTTTCTCAGATTATAAGAGGTATAGCTAAATCTGTTGCAGGAAAAGAAAAACTAGGAACAGAAGATATGGCAAAGGCTATAAAAGGTGGAGCAGATACTGCTTATAAAGCTGTTATAAAACCAGTTGAAGGTACTATACTTACAGTTGTAAGAGAAACTTCAGAATATGCTGTAAAACTTGCTAAAAAAGAAAAAAATATGGAAGCATTCCTTTCAAAAGTTGTAAAAGAAGCAAATGCATCTCTTGAAAGAACTCCAGAACTTCTAAAAAATCTTAAAGATGCAGGAGTTGTAGACTCAGGCGGACAGGGTCTTGTATTTGTATTTGAAGGTATGTATCTTGCAATAGCTGGAAAACCAGTTGAACTTGGAGCAGGTGAAAAACCAGAACTTAAAACAGTAACACTTTCTTCTGAAGGATCAAAAAATGAAGAAGAAATAAAATTCGGATACTGCACTGAATTTATACTTGAAACAGATAAAATAGAAGCTGACGGTATGAGAGATATAATGCTTACATATGGAGATAGCCTTGTTGTTGTTGGAGATGACGGTGTAATAAAAGTACACGTTCATACAAATGAACCAGGAAATGTACTTCAGGAAGCTCTTAAATTTGGACAGCTTTTAACAATAAAAATAGAAAACATGAGATTACAGCATGAAAATATTCTACTTGAAAAAGCTGAAGAAACATCTGAACCAGTAGAAGAAAAAGAATTTTCTTTCATAGCAACATCTATGGGAGACGGACTTGCTAAAATATTTAAAGAGTTCGGTGTTGACCACATAATAGAAGGTGGACAGACAATGAATCCTAGTACAGAAGATTTCATGAAAGCTATAGAAAAAATACATGCAAAGAACATATTTATACTTCCTAACAATGGAAATATAATAATGGCTGCAAATCAGGCTAAAGAACTTAGCGATAAAAATATAATAGTAATACCTACAAAGAACATATCTCAGGCTGTAAGTGCTCTTGTAACATTCAATCCTGAAGCATCTGCAGAAGAAAATGAAGAAGCTATGAATGAAGCTCTTTCACTTGTTAAATCAGGACAGGTTACATTCGCGGTAAGAGATACTGTAATGAATGGAATAGAAATAAAAGAAGGAAACATAATAGGTATAGCAGAAAAAGAAATGGCTGCTGCTGGAGATGAAGTTGAAGACGTTACAAATAAACTTATAGAAAGCATGGTAGATGAAGATACTGCTATAATAACTTTATTCTATGGAGAAGATGTAACTGAAGAACAGGCAGAAGCTCTTAGATCTGAAATAGAAGAACAGTATGAGGATATAGATATAGAATTATATTACGGAGGTCAGCCTCTTTATTACTATCTAATTTCAGTAGAATAGAATACGTGATTAATAGTCCTGTATGGCATGAAGTATTTTCGTGTCCATACAGGATTTTTTTATGATAGAATAATATAAAGATGTTTTTTTTATAATAATAACGTGCAACAGGTGGTTAAATATGATAAGTTTTATGAATGAAAATGTACAGTACCTAAAAGGAATAGGGCCAAAAAGAGCAGAAAAACTTAATAAACTAGGTATATACACTGTGGGAGATCTTTTATATTATTTTCCAAGACAGTTTGAGGACAGAAGCAGTATAAAGAAGATAATACAGCTTGAGGACGAAGAGAAGGCCACTGTAAAGGCAAAAATAACAAACATAGAGAGTTATAAGCCTAAAAATGATTTAACCGTAACTAGAATAGATGTCAGGGATGATACGGGATTTGCAAAACTTGTTTTCTTTAACAGAGAGTATATAAAAAATACGTTCAGAGTCGGGGACAGCATACTTGCATTTGGAAAGGTTAAAAAGAATGGAAGATTTATAGAGCTTACATCGTGTGAAGTTGAATACCTTTCAAATGACCCTAAAAATCTCGGAAAAATGGTTCCTGTGTACCAGCTTTCAAATGGAGTAAGTGCTGGTGACATAAGAGGGGTTATAAGATCTGTACTTGAAAACAGTGATTTGGTACTAAGAGAGTATATGCCAAAATATATTATTGATAAGTACAGACTATGCGGTATTGATTTCGCGATAAGAAATATACATTTTCCAAAAGATAAAGCGAGCTTAAAAGTTGCACTATACAGGCTGATATTCGAGGAATTTCTTATTTTACAGCTGGGGCTTTTTACATTTAAAGGTGGAATATCTGAAAAGCAGGGAATAAAATTCGAAAAAAGTGAAAAAACTGAAGAGATAATAGGAAGTTTACCGTTCAGACTTACACGGGCACAGAGAAGAACATTTGAAGAAATTATTACTGATATGTGCTCTGATAAAATAATGAACAGACTTGTTCAGGGTGATGTAGGAAGTGGTAAAACTGTTGTTGCAATGCTTGCCCTTGCAAACTGTGTATTCTGTGGTTATCAGGGAGCAATGATGGCTCCAACGGAAATTTTAGCTCAGCAGCATTTCGAATCTTTTTCAGAAATACTAAGCGAATTTGGAATAAGAACAGAGCTTCTGACAGGAAGTGTAACGGCTAAAAATAAGAGAGAGATTTTACAGAGAATAAAAGACGGAAAAACAGATATACTGATAGGTACACATGCACTTATAGAGGACACAGTAGAATTCTCTAGAATAGGACTTGTAATAACAGATGAACAGCACAGATTTGGTGTGAGACAGAGAGGAAAATTATCATCAAAGGGTGAAGAAAATCCCGATGTACTTGTAATGACTGCTACACCTATTCCAAGAACACTGGCATTAATACTTTATGGCGATCTTGATATATCATTAATAGATGAGCTTCCACCAGGAAGACAGAGGATAGAGACTATGGCCATAGACAAGAAAAAAAGAGAAAGAGTATATACTTCTCTTGTAAGAAGAGAGGTAGAAAAGGGCAGACAGGTTTATATAGTATGCCCGCTTGTGGAAGAAAATGAAAATATGGAGCTTAAATCTGTAACTGAAACAATGGAAGAACTGAGGGGAGAATTTTTCCAAGATTTAAAAATAGATTTACTTCATGGAAAAATGAGACCGTCAGAAAAAGAAAGTGTAATGAACTCATTTAAAAACCATGAAACCGATATACTTGTATCAACTACGGTAATAGAGGTTGGCGTAAATGTTCCAAATGCTACTCTTATGATAATTGAAGATGCTGAAAGATTTGGTCTTGCACAGCTTCATCAGTTAAGGGGAAGGGTTGGAAGAGGAAAACACCAGTCATACTGTGTTTTAATTTATGGCTCAAAGAGTGAAGTGTGTAGAAAAAGAATGGAAATAATGGAAGAAACAAACGATGGATTCAGGATATCTGAAAAAGACCTTGAAATAAGGGGACCTGGAGAATTTTTTGGAACGATGCAGCACGGTCTTCCGGAAATGAAGATAGCTAACTTATTTAAGCATATGAAAATACTTAAATCAGCACAGCAGGAGGCCAGAATTATTGTGTCTGAAGATCCAAATCTTGAGTTTGCTGAAAATAAAGGGCTTAAAATAGAAATAAACAGGAAATTTAAAAGTGCGGGAAAAGATATATCTTTAAATTAGAATATTAAAAAAGATATATTATTTCTAAAATTAAAAAAAGAAATTTGTATTTATGAAGGGAGAAAGTATGAGAGTTATTTCTGGTAAGGCAAGGGGATTAAAGCTTAATGCTCCAAAGGACGACAGAGTTAGACCTACTACTGACAGAGTAAAGGAATCTCTTTTTAACATAATAAATAGTTATGTACTTGACAGCAGAGTTTTAGACCTTTTTGCAGGAACTGGTTCTCTTGGGATAGAATGTCTTTCAAGAGGAGCTGAAAAATGCGTATTTTCAGATTTAAGCAGGGATAGTATAAAAATAATAAACTCAAATATAGAAAAAGCTAGAGTTAAATCTGAAAGTACAGTTATAAACGGGGATTATAAAGATACAATATCTTCAATGGGTGGAAAAAATGAAGTATTTGATATAATTTTTATGGATCCTCCATACTATGAAGGACTTTTCATCGACTGTATAGAAAGAATAGAGAAAGCGAATATACTTGATGGAGACGGAATAATAGTTGTAGAACACGATAAAAAGGATGTACTACCTGAAACAGTTGGAAAAATAGAAAGATTTAAAGAAAAAAAATACGGAATAACATTATTAAGTTTTTATAGATGGGGAGAGTAGAAAAATGGACAATAAGTCAATAAAGAAGGCAATGTTTGCTGGTAGTTTTGATCCTATAACAAATGGTCATCTCGATGTAATAAGAAGGGCTTCAAAATTATTTGGAGAACTTCAAATAGGGATACTTATTAACCCAAATAAGAAAAGTTTATTTACATTAGAAGAAAGAGTTGCTCTTGTAAAGGAATGTACTAAAGATTTAGATAATGTAAAAGTAATTTCGTTTGAAGGTCTTTTAGTTAAATATTGTGAACAAAACGGCATAAATGCACTTGTCAGAGGAATAAGAAGTGCGGCTGATGTCGATTATGAACTTCAGATGGCCCATATGAACAGAGAGCTTGACTCTTCAATAGAAACAATATTCCTTCCAAGCAATACAAAATTCTCATTTATAAGTTCTTCACTTATAAAAGAGGTATTATCATTTGGTGCGGATATACAGAATCTTGTGCCAGAAGAAGTTTTAAAAGAGCTTAAAATAAAAATGGAAAGGAATGAAATATAAAATGGCGTTAGTTGGATCGTATATACTTGATCTTATAGATGAAATGGAAATACTTTTAAAAGATGCTCCTTCTGTTGCGTTCTCGGGAAGTAAATGCAGTATAAATAGAAATGATGCGCTAAGCATAATGAATGACATAAGAAATATTCTTCCAAAAGAACTTGAAACAGCTGTAAATGTATCTGAAGAAAAAAGAGATATAATGGAAAGTGCAACGGAAAAAGCGGAAGAAATAATATCTGATGCAGAAAAAAAAGCAGAAGAAATAGTAAAAGATGCTAAAATGGAAGCAGAGGATATAAGACAGGAAACAGAAAAAGCAGTAGAGGAATATATAAATGGAAGTGACCCTATAAAAGAAGCAGGAGAAAGAGCATCATCAATTTTAGATAATGCCCATAAAGTTTCTGAAGAAATAAAAAGGGGAAGTGAAGAATATGCTGACGATATTCTTCAGGAATTAGAAGAACATATAACATCAATTCTCGAAGAAATAAGAAACAGTAGAGACGAATTGGTGTAAAAAAGAGTAAAAACACGAACGATATTACTAAAGAAGTACTTATAATACGAAAAAACATATAAATTTTTGATGAATTTCAAAAAAACTATTTACCAATAGCATATATTTTATATATACTATTTAAGGAGTAAATTTTAAGTGGGAAAAAATTCCACTTAGGAAGTAAAATAGACAATCAATAATTTATAAAATAAACTATTTATAGAGAAGAAAGGTGATAATGCATGGAAAGAAAAGTAGGAACAATCTCAAGAGGGGTAAGAGCTCCAATCATAAGAGAAGGAGACGATCTTGCATCAATAGTTGTAAATTCTGTTCTTGAAGCAGCTGAAAGTGAAAACTATGAAATGAGAGATAAAGACGTTGTTGCTGTAACAGAAGCGGTTTTAGCAAGAGCTCAGGGTAACTACGCATCTATAGATGATATAGCTGAAGATGTTAAAAACAAATTAGGTGGAGAAACAATAGGTGTTATATTCCCAATACTAAGTAGAAACAGATTCGCTATATGTCTAAAAGGTATAGCAAGAGGAGCTAAAAAAGTTGTATTAATGCTTAGCTATCCATCAGATGAAGTTGGAAATCATCTTGTAGATATGGAACTTCTTGATGAAAAAGGAGTAAATCCTTATTCAGATGTACTTTCTCTAGAAAAATACAGAGAATTATTCGGAGAAAACAAACATACATTCACAGGTGTTGACTATGTTGAATACTACTCATCTCTAATAAGAGAAGCAGGAGCAGAAGTAGAAGTTGTATTCGCAAATAATCCAAAAGTAATATTAAACTACACTAAAAATGTATTAACTTGTGATATACACACAAGAAAGAGAACTAAGAGAATACTCAAAGAAGCAGGGGCAGAAGTGGTTTTAGGTCTTGATGATATACTTACTGAATCAATAAATGGATGTGGATTCAATGCTAGCTATGGTCTATTAGGAACTAACAAATCTACTGAAGAAACTGTAAAACTATTCCCAAGAGACTGTGATGAATTCGTTCAGGAAGTAAGCAAACAGTTCAAAGAAAAAACAGGAAAGAATGTAGAAGTTATGGTTTACGGAGATGGAGCATTCAAAGATCCAGTAGGAAAAATATGGGAACTTGCAGATCCAGTTGTTTCACCAGCGTATACAGCAGGACTTGAAGGAACTCCTAACGAAGTTAAATTAAAATACCTTGCAGATAATGATTTCGCAGATTTAAAAGGTGATGAACTTAAAGATGCAATATCTGATTACATAAAAAATAAAGATAACGATCTTGTAGGAGATATGGTATCTCAGGGAACTACTCCAAGAAGACTTACTGACCTTATAGGTTCATTATGTGACCTTACATCAGGAAGTGGAGATAAAGGAACTCCAATAGTTCATATACAGGGATACTTCGATAACTTTACAAACTAATCAAATTATTATAAAAAGATATAGAGGACTTCTATCCAGGAAGTTCTCTATTTTTTATATACAAGTGTTTAGTCTTTAAAAAGAAAGATATAAAATAAATAGTTTTAAATAAATAAACAATTTTTATGTTATAATATGTAAGTAATATTAAAATACAAAATCAGGAGGGATATCAATGAAACATAAGATTATGGGAATTCTACTTGCATCAGTAGTAGCAATTTCATCTTTTGTTCTTGCAGGCTGTAGCGGCTCAGAAGGAAGAGCAAGTGGAGATCCTAGTATAGAAATTGAAACTATAGTTGCAAATCCAAATATAGAAGAATATAAAAGTGTAGAAGCTGAAGAATATAAAAAGACAGAAAGAAAAGACTTCAGAATAGTTCAGATAAAAGCATATATTTCTTATAGCGAAAAATATTCAGATATGAAGGTGACAGCACCTAAGTTCAAAGGAAATTGTGGTGAAGTTGATGGAATTCAGAGATATGTATCAGGAACTTCAAAAGTAACAGAAAATGATATAGACAGAGTATACGAATACAATGAAGAATTCTTACTTTATGCAAAGGGAATGAAAAACGAAGATATAAAGAAACTAATAGAAAAGAATAAACTTTCAATATCATATAAAAACGGCGATGAAACAGAAAAACAGACTATAAATCTTGCCAGAGATGAAAGTAAAGACGAAGAAGACGACGACAGACTTACATTCGTAAAATAATATAAATAAAGAAATATCCTGCATTAAACATGCAGGATATTTTTATTTTATTTGTAATTAATCTGTCGGCTGTATCTGTTTATAAAATTTAAAATTATATCAAATTATATATGATAAGTCTGATTTATATATTCGGGGCATAAATTTAAATTTTATATTAGCGATTGTAATACGGTTTTATATAATAATCCATTGAGCCCTTTACAAGTTCTCTTCTGTTTTTATAGTAAACTGTATTGTATATATCAGTACATCTGATATCATTTTTTATAAAAAGTCTGAAGCTGTCATCATCAAGATGATGTTCTACTTCAGAAAATTTATTTATTATTTTTATATCGGATGAATTTTTTATCTCTTTTATAACCCTTCTGCCTATATCATTGAATGCAAGTATTCTGACATAAGGTATGGATTTTGCTTCCTTTGCCTTCTGAATATCATCTTTTGTTATTCCAAGCAGTATATTATTAAGGCATCTTTTAACTCTGGTCATGGTGTATCTCTTTGATTTTATACCTTCTTCAAGTTCAGAATAATCTTTTGCTTTTAAAGCAGCTTTAAAAATTCTGTTTTCGATACCCTCAGATATTTCAAATATTTCATCTAGCTTTTCGTAATCTCTTATTATTATTGAGATAAGAGCATCAAAGAAATCATCTTTATATACGGGGTAGAATTTATTTTCCATCTGTCTTTTAAGTATCGAGTACATATTCTCTGGAACAGCATCTCGTATCTCATCTGAGATTAAAGCGTTGTTTTGATTTATGTTATTTAAAGCATTTCTTATAGATGTGGCAGAAGATATTTTACCGCTTAAATCCTCTGAATTATAATCAGAAACTATTCTTTCAATAGTGAAAGGCTTTATATGGCTGTTTAAATTCATGAGAGCCTTTATATATTCAAGTCCTAAAATATTATTTGAAGAGGACAGAATAGACAATATATCATCGCTTGAGAATTTTTCAGCTAAATCATTGTCGTATTTTTTTATATAATCACAAAGTGCATTTATCCTCGCAGAGGCAAATAGATTTCCCTTTTCCATATAATATGAAAGTCTTTCCTTAAAATATTCCGGCTCAGAATATAATACTTTTGCAGCAGGTATTAAAAGTTCTGTACTTCCTGCTTCACTTCCAAAGCAGATATAATTTATGCAGCCAAGAGAATTTAAAAGAGATACAGAGCCCTTTGCAAATAATTCTGCACTCTGTACCGCAAATAGTGAAGGAAGTTCAACAACCAGGTCTGCACCACTTTTGACGGCAGCCTCAGCTCTTGAAAATTTATCAAGCAGTGCTGGTTCGCCTCTTTGAACAAAATTACCGCTCATTACGGCAACTACGGCATCAGCATTTGTAATTTCTCTTGTTTTTTCTATGTGATATACATGTCCATTATGAAAAGGATTGTATTCAACTATTATTCCAGCTATATTCAAAACAAATTCTCCTTTCTGTAAATATTCTAATAAATATAATATAATTATATCAAAAATCTTTATTTTTCACTTAAAAAATGATATATTAATAATGTTAATTGTTTTTTATGTATACAATATTATTGCATAATTTTATGCAAATTATATTAAATTAAAGAGAAAATAATCGGAGGTATTGTAATGAAAGTTTTAGTATTAAACTGCGGTAGTTCATCATTAAAATATCAGTTAATAGATATGGAAAATGAATCAGTTTTATGTAAAGGTCTTGTAGAAAGAATAGGTATAGAAGGATCTATACTTAAACATCAGAAAGCAGGAATGGATGGAAAACATATAGTTGAACAGCCAATGAAAGACCACAAAGATGCTATAAAATTAGTTCTTGATGCAGTAGTTGACGAAAAAGTCGGAGCTGTAAAAGATATGAAAGAAATAGATGCAGTAGGACACAGAGTTGTTCACGCTGGAGAAAAATTCGCTTGCTCAGTTGTTATAACTCCTGAAGTTGAAGAAGCATTAAAAGAATGTATAGATCTTGCACCACTTCACAACCCAGCAAACTTAATGGGAATAGACGCTTGTAAAGCAATATTACCAGATGTTCCAATGGTAGGTGTATTCGATACAGCATTCCATCAGACAATGCCAGAATCATCATACTTATACGGTCTTCCAAGAAGACTTTACACTGATTACGGGGTAAGAAGATACGGATTCCACGGAACTTCTCACAAATATGTATCTTTAAAAGCAGCAGAAATGCTAGGAAAAGATATAAAAGATCTTAAAATAGTAACTTGCCATCTTGGAAACGGTGCTTCAATAGCAGCTGTTGACGGTGGAAAATGTGTAGATACATCAATGGGATTCACTCCACTTGAAGGTCTTATAATGGGAACTAGATGTGGTGATATAGACCCTGCTATAATACCATTCTTAATGAGAAAAGAAGGATTAGATGCAGACGGTATAGATAAACTTATGAACAAAGAATCAGGAATATACGGAATGACTGGTATATCTTCTGACTTCAGAGATGTTGATAACGCTAGAATAGACGGAAATGAAATAGCTAGAGTAGGTCTTGAAGCTTATGCTAAAAAAGTTAAAAAATACATAGGTTCATATGCAGCTGAAATGAACGGATTAGATGTTGTTGTATTCACAGCAGGTCTTGGAGAAAACTCTATAAACTTAAGAGAATTAATAGCTACAGATATGGAATTCTTAGGAATGGAATTTGATAAAGAAGCAAATAACGTAAGAGGAAAAGAAGCTGTATTATCAACTCCAGATTCTAAAGTTAAAATATTATTAATACCTACAGATGAAGAATTAATGATAGCAAGAGATACATTAGCTCTAGTAAAATAGTTTAATAAAGGAACTTTAAATTAAAAAAAACACCTATCAAGTAAAAATACTTGACAAACAAATTTATGATTTGTATAATTAATAGGTAAATGCAGTGAGGTGAGCTTATGATAGTTAATATTGATAAACTGAACAGAAAAGAAATACCAAGACTTGATATCGATTTATGCGAAGAGATGGAAGTCATTTCATGCTGTGAAGAAGAGTATAAACTGGCTTCACCTGTAAAAGTTGTTGGTAAAATAAACAACAACAATAAAGGAATGTATATAAATATGGATGTGGATTTAACTGTAAGTGTAAACTGCTCAAGATGTCTTGAAGAAGTTGAAATACCACTTGAATATAATATACAGGGCTTTATAGTAAATAAGGACAATTATATTGAGGATGATTATGAAGATGTTGATGCCTTTGTAATTGAAAATAAAGATGAAGTAGATCTTATTGATATAATAGGACAGACAATAGATTTTAATATACCTCATAAGGTTCTTTGCAGGGAAGATTGTAAGGGTCTGTGCCCTGAATGTGGAGCAAACCTGAATAAACAGGATTGCGGATGCAGTGAAAAAATAAATAACGAGGATGATATAGATCCACGTTTTGCTAAATTAAAAGAATTATTGAAAAATGAATAGAAAGAGGAGGTGTCTTAAATGGCAGTACCAAAGAGAAAAACTTCTAAATCAAAAAGAGATATGAGAAGAGCAGCTAACTCTAAAATGGTTGCAACTGGTTTCGTAGAATGCCCACAGTGCCACGAAGCAAAATTACCACATAGAATATGTCCAGAATGTGGATACTACAAAGGTAAAGAAATCGTAGAAAAATAATAGATTAGAAGATAGAAAAACATGTAGATTATTCTGCATGTTTTTTTTGTGCGCAAACTGATTTTATGATATGGTATTAGTAGGGGGTTTTAAATTTTTTTTGATTAGAAAAATTGATTAAAAAAAGATTTACAAATAATAGGAGAACATTATTAAAAAAAGGGTATTGAAAATTTTTAATATGTAATATATACTACTATTAGTAGTTGGTCATAAAAACTAACTATAAGAATTTTGGAGGTAACATGAAAAAAAGAAGTAAAGCTCAAAGGCAACGGGAACTTTTAGAAATACTAAAGACAGATCCGTTCTATACAGATGAAGAACTTGCGAACAGATTTGAAGTAAGTGTTCAGACTATAAGACTGGACAGAATGGGGCTGAATATACCAGAGCTAAGAGAAAGGGTAAAGCTTATCGCAGAATCACAGGGTAACAAGGTAAAAACTCTGGGAGTAAAAGAAATTACAGGTGAAATAATAGATTTAACAGTAGGAGAAATCGGAATTTCAATGCTGGATGTAACTGACGATATGATCTACTCTAAAACAGGTACGCTTAAAGATACCTATATATTCTCTCTTGCAGAGTCGCTGGCAATGGCGATTATAGATGCACCTAAGGTTATAATGAGGGTTGCGAATATAAAATGTATAAAACTTATTGAAAAAAGAGACAGGCTCATAGCAAAAGCTGAGATATACAGAGAACTTGAAAAAAGACACTACATAAAAGTAGTAATAAACAATAAAGATCATGAGCAGATTTTCAGAGGTAAATTTATATTTGAGGAACTTGATTAATAGGAGGATAAAAAGATGAGAATAGTATTAGACGGTATGGGTGGAGATAACGCTCCATTATCAAATGTTGAGGGTGCTGTAAACGCTATAAAGGAATACGGCGTAAATCTGATTGTTACAGGAGACAGTGAAATTCTTGAAAATGAATTTAAAAAATACGAGTTTGACAGAGATAAACTTGAAATAGTACATACTACAGAAGTTATAGAAAATGAAGACAAGCCGGTAAAGGCCATAAGATCAAAGAAAGACTCTTCTATGGTTGTAGCTCTTAAAATGGTAAAAGAAGGAAAAGCTGATGCAATAGTTTCAGCTGGAAATACAGGAGCACTTCTTGCAGGTGGATTATTTGTAGTTGGAAGAATAAAAGGAATAGACAGACCTTGTTTATGCCCGGCTCTTCCAAATATAAACAGAGGATTTACAATGATAGCAGATGGAGGAGCAAATGCTGACTGTAAACCAAGAAACCTTGTGGAATTTGCTGCTATGGTTGATATATATGCAAGAAATGTTCTTGGAAAAGAAAATCCAAAGGTTGCACTTGCAAATGTAGGAGCTGAAGAGGGAAAAGGTAATGACCTTGTTAAAAAGGCTTATGAAGAGCTTAAAGGACTTGATATAAACTTCGTAGGAAATGTTGAAGCTAGAGATGTTATAAACGATGTTGCAGACGTAATAGTGTGTGATGGGTTTACTGGAAATATACTTCTAAAAACTACTGAAGGTGTTGCACTTTCTGTAATGAAACTTATAAAAGAAAGTCTTTTATCAAGCACTAAGGGTAAATTAGGTGCATTACTTATAAAAGATAATTTAAGAGAACTAAAGAGTTTCATGGATTATTCAGAATACGGAGGAGCACCACTTCTTGGGGTAAAAGGCGGAGTTATAAAAGCGCACGGAAGTTCAAATGCCAAAGCTATAAAAAATGCAATAAGACAGGCAATAAAATTTGCAGAGGGAAATGTAGTTGAGGATATAAAGAAATTCATAGAAACTTACAACAAGAAAGACAGTAGTGGCGAAGAAGAATAAAGTCACTATGGAGGAATTTTAAAAACATGAATATAAAAGCGGGTATAATCGGAACAGGAAGTTATGTGCCTGAGGGTTCATATGATAACTTCTATTTCGAAAAGATAATGGACACATCGGATGAATGGATAAGAACAAGAACTGGTATAAGTGAAAGAAGAATTGCATCAGAAAAACAGGCTACATCAGATTTAGCCTATGAAGCTGCGAAGAGAGCTTTAGCAGATGCAGAAATTTCAGCTGAAGATGTAGAGCTTATAATTTTAGCTACTGCATCACCAGATAAACCGATTCCATCTACTGCATGTATAGTGCAGGATAAACTGGGAGCTTCCAATGCTGCTGCATTTGATATTTCAGCTGCTTGTTCAGGCTTTATATATGCTTTGGATATAGCGAGACGGTTTGTGGAAAATGGTACACATAAAAATGTTCTTATAATAGGAGCGGAAACACTATCAAGAATCGTTGATTACACAGATAGAACAACTGCCGTATTATTTGGAGATGGTGCAGGAGCAGCGGTAATATCACAGACAGAAGAAAATGGAATAATGTCTGCACATATTGGTGCTGATGGTTCAGGCGGAGATTATCTTCAGATACCTGCTGGAGGTTCAAGACTGCCGGCTAGTGATGACACTGTTGCAAATAATATGCATAAGGTCAAAATGGCCGGCAGTGATGTTTTTAAGTTTGCTGTAAGAAAAATGGCAGACGCCTCAAAAGAAGCAATAAAGAAAGCAGGTCTTGAACTTGAAGATATCGACTTCTTAGTACCACATCAGGCAAACATCAGAATAATTGAAGCATCTGCAAAAAGATTAAAAATAGACATGGATAAAGTCTATGTGAACTTAGACAGATATGGAAATATGTCTGCTGCATCTGTTCCTGTGGCTCTTGATGAAGCTGTTAAGGAAGGAAAAATTAAAAAAGGTGATAAGGTAGTTCTTGTCGGATTTGGCGGCGGACTTACTTGGGCATCTTCAGTGCTTGAGTGGACAAAATAAGGAGGAAGATATAATGAACAGAATATGTAAATTACTTGATATTAAATATCCTTTAATACAGGGAGGTATGGCATGGGTTGCAAACGCATCATTAGCAGGTGCCGTTTCTAATGCAGGGGGACTTGGATTAATAGCAGCCGGAAATGCCCCAAAAGAAGTTATAAAAGAAGAAATAAGAAAATGCAGAGAAATAACAGATAAGACATTTGGAGTAAATATAATGTTAATGTCTCCATTTGCAGACGATATTATAGATCTTGTTATAGAAGAAAAAGTAAAAGTAATAACAACAGGAGCTGGAAATCCTGCTAAATACATGGACAGATTAAAAGAAGCCGGGGTAAAGGTAATACCAGTAGTACCTACTGTTGCTTTGGCACAGAGAATGGAAAAAGTAGGAGCAACTGCTGTAATAGCTGAGGGAACAGAAGCAGGCGGTCATATAGGAGAACTTACTACAATGGTTTTAGTTCCTCAGATAGTAGACGCTGTAAATATTCCGGTAATAGCAGCTGGAGGAGTTGCTGATGGAAGAGGTATGGCAGCAGCATTTGCACTTGGAGCTGAAGGTGTTCAGATTGGTACAAGATTTATATGCTCAGATGAATGTACTGTTCATGAAAATTATAAAGAACTTGTTATAAAAGCAAAGGACAGAGATGCAGTAGTGACAGGAAGACCTACCGGACATCCGGTTAGAACTCTTAAAAATAAACTTGCAAAAGAGTATCTTAAACTTGAAAAAGAAGGAGCATCTGTTGAAGAGCTTGAAGCGTTAGGAGCTGGTGCACTTAGAATAGCAACAGTTGAAGGAGATGCTCAGAAGGGATCATTTATGGCAGGACAGAGTGCCGCAATGGTAAAAGATATAAAACCATGCAAGGAAATAATAGAAGAAATAGTAGGACAGGCAAAAGAAATAATACCAGGTGCAGAGTTTTAATCAGGAGGTTTTGAGATGGGAAAAACAGCTTTAGTATTTCCTGGCCAGGGTGCACAGTACTCAGGAATGGCAAAGGATTTATATGAAGGAAATAATGCTGCAAAAGAAATAATAGACAGAGCTGATTCAGTCCTTGATTTTGATTTAAAGGATATGATGTTCAATGAGGAAAACAGCGATGAGCTTTCAAAAACAGAAAATACACAGCCTGCTATAGTTACACATAGTATAGCAGCGCTTGAAATACTTAAAGAAGCATCAGATTTTAAATATGATGCGTGTTTAGGTCTTTCTCTTGGAGAATATGCGGCTCTTGCAGCTTCAAATGCTCTTGATTTTGAAACAGCTGTGAAGCTTGTAAGAAAAAGAGGAAAACTTATGTCAGCAGAGGTTCCTAAAGGAAAAGGTGCGATGGCAGCTGTAATAGGATATGACAGGGATAAAATTGAAAAATCCATATCAGAAATAGAAAGTGGTGTAGTTGAAGTTGCAAACTACAACTCTCCTGCACAGATTGTAATATCAGGAGAAAAAAATGCTGTTGAAGAAGCGGTTGAAAAACTAAAAAATGAAGGTGCAAAAAAAGTTGTAATGCTGAATGTAAGTGGACCTTTCCACTCTTCACTTCTTGAAGGAGCTGGGGAAAAACTGGCAGAAGAACTTAAAAATATAGAAATAAATAAATTTGAAGTTCCGGTTGTTGCAAATGTAAATGCATCTTATTATGGAGAAAATCCTAAGGAGTTACTTGTAAAACAGGTATCAAACTCTGTAATGTGGGAAGACTCTGTATCAATGCTTATAGATGAAGGATTTGACAGATTTATAGAAATAGGACCAGGAAAAACATTAAGGGCATTTATAAGAAAAATAGCATCTAAAAAAGGATGTAAGATTGAGGTTATAAATATAGATACACTGGACTCTATAAAGGCTTTTAAATCAGAATAGAGTAAAAATTTATTTTTAGAATAAAAAGCTATTATTATGAAAATAAGCAGAGCATACTTAGAAGGAGATAATGAGATGATTGATTTTACAGGAAAAACAGCTGTTGTAACAGGTGGCTCAAGAGGAATAGGAAGTGCAGTAGCAATAAAGCTTGCAAAATGCGGTGCTAATGTTGTTATAATATACACTTCAGAATCTGAAGCACTAGAAAAAACAAAAGCAGAAATAGAAGAAACAGGAGTAAAATACGCTCTTAAAAAATGTGATGTATCAAATACAACAGAAACAAAAGAAGTTGTTGATGAAATAATAAAAGAATTTGGAAGTATAGAAATACTTGTTAATAATGCGGGAATAACAAAAGACGGATTACTGATGAGAATGAAAGAAAAAGATTTTGACAGAGTCATAGACGTAAACCTAAAAGGTGTATTCAATATGACAAAGGCTGTATCAAAATACATGATGAAAAAGAGATCTGGAAGAATAATAAATATGGCATCAGTTGTCGGTATAGTTGGAAATGCAGGACAGACAAATTACTGTGCTTCAAAAGCAGGGGTTATAGGATTTACAAAGGCAGCTGCAAAAGAGCTTGCATCAAGAAATATAAATGTAAATGCCGTTGCTCCGGGATTTATAAAAACAGATATGACAGATGTTCTGTCTGAAGACTTAAAAGCAGAAATGATTAAAACAATACCTAAAAATACACTTGGAGAACCAGAAAATATAGCTGATACAGTTGTATTTTTAGCGTCAGACATGTCTTCATATATAACTGGACAGGTTATAAATGTAGACGGTGGAATGGTTATGTAATAAAAAAGATAAAGGATTTATCAGTAATTATAAAGTTTGAAAATTAATTTTTTATATTAATTAATAATAAATTTAGATAATAAAAATCAGGAGGAAAAAAACAATGTTTGATAAAGTAGTAGAAATAATAGTAGATCAGTTAGGTGCAGAAAACGAAGGGATAACTCCAGAAACATCATTAAGAGAAGATTTAGAAGCAGATTCACTAGATGCTGTTGAAATAATGATGGCTCTTGAAGATGAATTCGGTATAGAAATACCAGACACAGATGCAGAAGAATTCAAATGTATAGGTGATATAGTAAAATACCTAGAAGCTAGAAAATAATATACTTCGGAGGCTGTAATGAAAAAGAGAGTAGTGATAACAGGACTTGGTTGTGTTACGCCTATAGGTATAGGAAAAGAAGAGTTCTGGGGGAATATAAAAGACGGTGTCTGCGGAATAGATAAAATTACAAACTTTGATGCGTCTAATTATCAGACACAGATAGCAGGAGAGGTTAAAAACTTTAATCCTGAAGAATATATGAATAAAAAAGAAATAAGAAGAATGGACAAATTTATACAGTTTGCCGTTGCTTCTTCAAAAATGGCTGTTGCTGATTCAGAATTAAATTTTGATGAGGTTGACAGAAACAGAGTTGGTGTAATAATAGGAAGTGGAATAGGTGGTGTTGAAACAATAGAAAAACAGCACAGTATACTTCTTGAAAAAGGAAACAGAAGAGTAAGTCCTTTCCTTGTTCCAATGATGATAGGAAATATGGCAGCAGGTCAGGTTTCAATAGAATTCGGGGCAAAAGGACCTAATACAAATGTATGTACTGCATGTGCTTCCGGGTCTCATTCAATAGGAGATGCCTTCAAAATTATACAGAGAGGTGACGCCGATATAATGATATCAGGTGGAGCTGAAGCTGCTGTTACAGGTTTTGCATTTGCAGGATTCTGTAATATGAAGGCAATGTCTACAAGAAACGACGATCCTAAAACAGCATCAAGACCTTTTGACAAGGAAAGAGATGGATTTGTAATGGGAGAGGGATCGGGAATATTAATACTTGAAGAACTTGAACATGCTTTAAACAGAGGTGCAAAAATATACGCTGAAGTTGTAGGTTATGGACTTACAGCAGATGCATATCATATGACTACACCTGCAGAAAATGGAGAAGGTGCTGCAAGATCAATGCAGATGGCCATAGATGATGCGGGAATAAAAGCATCTGAAGTTGATTATATAAATGCACATGGTACATCTACGTACTATAATGATTTATATGAAACAACAGCTATAAAGAGCGTATTTAAAGAAGATGCATATAAATTATGCGTATCATCTACAAAATCAATGACAGGACATCTTCTTGGTGCATCTGGTGCCGTAGAAGCTGTTGTATGTGCTCTTTCTGTAAATGATGGATTTGTTCCGGCAACAATAAATCTTGAAAATCAGGATGAAGCTCTTGATCTTGATTATGTTGCAAATGAAGGAAGAAAAAGAGATATAAACTATGCAATGTCTAACTCACTAGGATTTGGTGGACATAATGCAACTCTTCTTTTCAAAAGATATTCAGAATAAAAATATAAGGCCTTATTCCTATAAATGAATAAGGTCTTTTTATTATTACAATAATATGGTTTAATATATAAAAGTGATATACTTTTTGGCTTGTAAAACGCAATAAAATAACATTATATATAAAAATAACGGTCATTAAAGTTGTAAAATACAAAAATATGTTATAATATCAGAGTAGGATTAATTTTATTGGAGGTTTACAATGATTAGAAATTTAACTGATAGAGATGTTATAAATAATTTAGAATATTTAAAGCTGCTTTCCAGACTATATCCAAATGTATCTAAGGCGAGCACAGAAATAATAAACCTTGAAGCCACACTTAATCTGCCAAAAGGAACAGAACATTTTATAACTGATATACATGGAGAATATGAACCATTTGTCCATGTTTTGAAAAATGGTTCTGGTGTTATAAAAAGAAAAATAGATGAGCTTTTTGAAGGGGATATGATGGAGTCAGAAAGAAAAAAACTGGCTACACTTGTGTATTATCCAGAACAGAAGCTTGATTATGTAGAAAAAAGAGAAGAAAATATAGAAGACTTTTACAGAATAAATATGTACAGACTTATAAAACTCTGTAAATACGCTTCAAGTAAATATACAAGAGCCAAGGTAAGAGAACTACTTCCTGATGACTTTAAATATGTAATAGAAGAGCTTCTTCACGAACATATGAACAGTGAACATAAGGAACGGTACTATAAAAGTATCATAGAAACAATAATAGAGATAGGAAGAGCCAAAGACTTTATAATAGCAATATCAGAGTTAATACAGAAACTTGTTGTTGCAAGACTTCATATAATAGGAGATATATTTGACAGGGGACCAAGACCAGATGTAATAATAGACAAATTAATGAAACATCACTGCGTTGATATACAGTGGGGAAATCACGATATGATATGGATGGCAGCAGCATCAGGAGAAAAAACATGTATGGCAAATGCACTCAGAATATCAGCAAGATATGCCAATATGGATGTTGTAGAGGATATATACGGAATAAATCTTCTTCCATTGGCTACTTTTGCAATAGATGTTTATAAAGATGACCCATGTATAGATTTTATGCCTAAAATAGATGAAAATGAGGTATCTACAACTGAAAGAAGTCTTATAGCAAAAATGCACAAGGCTATAAGTATAATACAGTTTAAACTCGAAGGAGAGGTAATAAAAAGAAGACCGGAATTCGAAATGGAACACAGACTTCTTCTGGATATGATAGACTACGAAAAGGGAACAATAACAATGAAAGGAAAGACATATCCTCTAAAGGATACTAATTTCCCTACAATAGACCCTAAGGATCCGTACAAACTTACAGAAAAAGAAGAAAATGTAGTAAACAGAATTTCAAAATCATTTAAAACAAGTTATAAACTTCAAGAACAGATAAAATTCCTGTTCTCAGAAGGAAGTATATTCCTAAAAATGAACTCAAACCTTCTAATACATGGATGTATTCCTCTTAATGATGATGGAAGCTTTATGTCAATGAAAATTAAGGGAAAAGAATATTCTGGTAAAGAACTGATGCTTCAAATGGAAAAATGTGCAAGAGAGGGATATCTTGCAGAAGAAGGAAGCGAAGAAAAACAGTATGGAATGGATATGATGTGGTACATGTGGACTGGAAAAGCATCTTCAATGTTTGGTAAGGACAATATGACTACATTTGAAAGATATTTTATAGAGGATAAAGAAACACACATAGAGAACAAGAATAAGTATTATACATTAAGAGAAGATGAAACAGTCTGTAGGAAACTGTTTGACGAATTCGGACTTGATATAAATGACTCACATATAATAAACGGACATGTTCCTGTAAAATCAAAGAGTGGAGAAAGTCCTATAAAAGCAAATGGTAAAATACTTGTTATAGACGGAGGATTCTCAAAGGCCTATCAGTCAAAAACAGGAATAGCCGGATATACACTTATATATAACTCAAGAAGAATACAGCTTGTATCTCATGAACCATTCAGTTCTGCTGAAGAGGCTGTAAGGGATGAAAGCGATATAATATCTACAACAGTTGTAGTAGAAAATAAAAAGCATAGAAAAATGGTAAGAGATACAGATGAAGGTGTTAAAATACAGAAACAGATAGACGAACTGAAAATGCTTTTAAGAGCATACCAGAGAGGTTTTATAAATCAGAAATAAGATACTCTTAATGCTTATATAAAAACAAACGCCGTATCATTTATATTTATGATACGGCGATTATTTTGCGTAAAAAACAGAGAATATAAACGAAAGAAAAGATATGATTTTAGTTTTGATTTTATATAAATATAATGAATATTCCAAAATGTAAAATCGATATTTTGAGAACATAAGGAATTATGTTATGTATAATTGATTAATTTAAACATATAAGTAAAAAAAGATTTTTTCTTAAAGATAAAAAAATTTTCGGACAATAACCACGATATTGCAATATAAGCGGTGATTTGGTATTATTATACTAATAAGAGACTTTTAAAATGAGAAATCAGTTCCTAAGATACAGGGGGGAAATATAAAATGGAAAATAATAACAATTTTGGACAGATAAAAATATCTAATGATGTAGTTGCTACAATAGCTGGAATAGCAGCAACAGAAGTTGAAGGTGTTGAGTCAAATCACGGTATAACTGATAAAATACTTAAAAACAACGGTATAAAAATACAGATAGAAGACAATGTAGTTACTATAGAAGTAATGCTTGTTGCAAAATATGGTGTATCTATACCAGATTTAGCTTTCAAAGTACAGGAAAATGTAAAGAATACTGTTGAAACAATGACAGGTCTTGAAGTTTCAAATGTAAATGTACATGTTCAGAGTGTAAGCTTTAAGAAAGAAAAAGAAGAAAAGAAAAATTAATATTTACCCTCTGATAATTCAGAGGGTTTTTTATACTGACATACAAAATAATTGGGAGGACATTAATGAAGGTTTATAGAATAAAAAAAGTTACTTCAAGAGAATATATGATGAAATTCTTATATAATCTTGATGTTGTTAAGGAAGAGTTAACAGATCTTTGTGGGAAGATAGAGGTATTCCTTGAAGGAAACAGCGAATACATAATAAACAGATTTGAAGAACTTAAACTTCAGAATTCAGAAGATGTAGAAGTTGGGGGAAATGAAGAAATAGCTTTAGATGAATGTATAGACAGAAAATATATAACTAAGGTTTGTTCAGCATATGAAGAAAATCACGGGGAAATAGACGATATAATAAACAGATATGCTAACAACTGGTCTATAGAAACTATGCCCAAGGTAGACCTTGCCATACTTAGACTGGCTATAGCTGAAATAACATACACGGAAATACCAGATAAGGCTTCTATAAATGAAGCGATAGAAATGGCTAAAATGTATTGTGATGATAAATCTCCTAAATTTATAAACGGAATTTTAGGAAGTTATCTTAATGACAGAAAATAATATAATAATAGGAATTGATACAAGCTGCTATACGACATCTATAGCAGCTATATCTTTAAAAGGGAATATTATTTTCAGTGAGAGAGTAATGCTGAGTGTTGGAAATGACAAAATAGGTCTCAGATAGATTGAGGCTGTGTTCCAGCATATTAAAAATTTAGGAGAAATACCCGAAAAAGTAAAAGCGTTAAAAGAAAAATTCAATATATGTGCTGTCTGTGCGTCAGAAAAGCCCAGACCGGTTGAAAATTCATATATGCCTGTATTTAATGTAGGGTATAATTTTGCAAAAATCATATCTTTGCTTACAGGATGTACGTTTTATACTACTACACATCATGAAAATCATATAGAGGCAGCGTTTATAGGAAATAAGCTGAAAAACAGAAACAGATTTATGTCGGTTCATATGTCTGGTGGAACAATGGAAATATTAATCAGCAGATACGATAATAACAGATATAAATCCGAAATAATTGAAGGAACAAGGGATATAAGTCTTGGACAGCTTATAGACAGAATAAGCGTTAAAAAGGGGAGCTGGTAAGTGCATAGACAGAAATGCTGTAAAATGCAGTGAAAGCATAGAAAATGGAATAAAAACATCGGTTAAAGACGTATATATGAATGTATCAGGGCTTGAGAACCAGCTTAATAAACGGATTGAAACCAAAAGTAAAGAATATGTATCAAAGGCGGTAATGGATGCAGCTGTCAGATATCTTGATAAATCGGTTTTATTTTTATGAAGAAAATATAATTTAGAAGAGGTTGTATTTGTAGGCGGAGTTGCATCGAGTACATATATAAAAGAAAGGCTGTCTGCAAAACTCAGAAGAAATAATATAACTCCGTATTTTGCACAAGAGGAGTACTCATCAGACAATGCCTGTGGATGTGCTATAATAGGATTATACAAATTTCTAGGAGAATAAATATGAAACTAAGAGCACTTGAAATAAGTGAGTTAAACTCATATATAGGAAAAATATTAGGAAACGACCCGATTCTCTATAATATAAGGGTAAAGGGAGAAATATCAAACTTTAAAGAAAATAAAAGCGGGCATGTGTATCTCACTCTTAAAGATGAAACATCAAAGCTTAAATGTGTTATTTTCAGAAGTAACGTGGATAGAAAATTAAAATTAAGCGATGGAATGAAGGTTGTTGCAACTGGAAAAATTTCAGTATATGAAAGAGATGGCGCATACCAGCTTTATATAAACAAAATAGAACCCGATGGTATGGGAAATCTTCATATAGAATATGAAAAACTTAAAAAGAAACTGTATGAAGAGGGATTATTTGACGACAGATATAAAAAGAAAATTCCAAAAATGCCTAAAAATATAGGTGTTGTAACATCTGCAACAGGAGCTGTTATAAGAGATATAATAAATGTTGTTAAGAGAAGATTTCCAAAGGTAGGAATAAAATTATACCCTGTTTCTGTACAGGGAAAAGACTCTGCTTATGAAATAGTTAATGGAATAGAATTTTTTAATAGAATGCAGAATGTCGATACAATTATTGTCGGCAGAGGAGGAGGTTCTATTGAAGAGTTATGGTCCTTTAATGAGGAAAAGGTGGCAAGGGCTGTTTTTAAATCTGAAATACCTGTAATATCCGCTGTCGGGCATGAAGTTGATTACACGATATGCGATTTTGTTTCAGATCTGAGGGCACCGACACCATCAGCAGCTGCTGAACTTGCAACACCAAGTATTACAGATTTAAATTATAAGCTTGATAGTGCTTTAAAAAGGCTTAACAGCGATATGAAGTCCATTATAGACTCAAATAGAAAAACGATCGATTCTGTATTTGAAAATATAGGAAAGAACATGAAAAATATCACTATAAAGGGAAACAGGGAATCCCTGAATTCAATATCAGACAGAATAAGAAGCAGTGTTAATCAAAAGGTCAGCATTGGGAAATACAGAGCTGATGAAATTTTAGAAAAGATAAATAAGGGTATATCATTATATATAATAGAAAATAAAAAATCATCGGCTGACAGGATATTCGAAGATATAAAAAGAGAAGCCGATATGCTGATCGATAAGAAAAAACAGGAGGTAAAGTCATCCGGTGCAATTTTACACAGACTAAGTCCTCTTGCCACAATAGACAGGGGATTCTGTATAGTACAGAAGGATGATAATACTGTAAATTCAATCGAGAATATAGAGGTAAAAGATGAAATAGAAATTCTTATGAGTGACGGTTCTGCATTGTGTACCGTAGACTCAAAGAAAAAATAGAAAAGGGGATAAATAAAATGGATACTGCAAATATGAGTTATGAAGAGGCATATGCAAGACTTGAGGAAATATTAAGAGCCCTTGAGGATAAAAGCACAGGTCTTGATAAATCCCTTGAAATTTATGAAGAGGGAATATCTTTATATAGAAGATGCACATCTCTTCTGGATGAAGCTGAAATGAAAATAAAGAAATTTAATCAAATTGGGATAGAAGAAGATTTTAACATAGATGAAAAATAAATTTTTTTAGGAGGAATTTTAAGATGGATTTTAAAACTGAATTAAAGAAAAAAGCTTCACATGCTGAAGAAATACTAAAAGGATATATGCCAAAGGAGGAAGGCTATCAGAAGACTGTAATGGAAGCAATGAATTACAGCCTTAGCTCTGGCGGAAAAAGACTAAGACCGATACTTACTTTAGAGGCATGCAGAATAGTAGGAGGATGTGAAGAAGATGTAGTACAGTTTGCTGCAGCTATAGAAATGATACATACATATTCTCTTATACATGATGATTTACCAGCTCTTGACAATGATGATCTGAGAAGAGGAAGGGCTACAAATCATAAAGTATTCGGGGATGCGATGGCTATACTTGCAGGAGACGCACTTCTTAATTATGCTTTTGAAATAATGCTTAAAGACTCAATTGGAAGAGAAAACCCTGAAAAATACCTTAGAGCTATAAATGAAATAGCAAAGGGTGCAGGAATATATGGAATGATAGGTGGACAGGTTGTAGATGTACAGAGTGAAAATATATCTATACCAAAGGATAAATTAGATTATATACACAAAAATAAAACAGCTGCAATGATGGTTGGCTGTATGAGAGCTGGAGCAGTTGCTGGTGGAGCTGATGAAAAGCAGCTTGAAAGCATAACAGAATATGCTGAAAAAATAGGACTTGCTTTCCAGATAACAGACGACATATTAGACGTTGTAGGTGATGAGGAAAAATTAGGAAAACACGTTGGAAGTGATATAGAAAATAATAAATCTACATATCCATCACTTTTAGGTCTTGAAAAATCATCTGAAATAGCAGCGAACCTTATAAATGATGCTAAAAAATCTATAAGGGAAATTTCTGATGACGTGGAATTCCTTGAAGGTCTTGCAGATTATATATTATCTAGAGACCACTAAATAAAACACGCATGGTGACATGCTCAAAATGAGGTGATTTGTATGGAATACTTTGAAGAATTGTTTCGAAATGGGACTCTTATAATAAGTATAATGTCTTGTTTTATTGCTCAGTTATTAAAAATATTTACAGGAGAAAAATTTATCGATTTAAAAAGAATAACTACCTCTGGTGGAATGCCTAGTTCACATACATCTTTTGTAACAAGTCTTTCCACAGTAATAGGTATAATAGATGGATTTGACTCTACAAATTTCGCTATATCTGTGGTCTTTGCGCTAATAGTAATGTACGATGCCACAGGAGTGAGAAGAGCTGTTGGTAAGCAGGCTGCAATACTAAATCAGATGAGAGAGCAGATACAACATGGGAAAATTATAAAGCACGAGGAGCTGAAGGAGCTTATAGGACATACTCCTTTTGAAGTTCTGGGAGGTGCTGTTCTTGGAATACTTGTTGCACTAATTGCGATGAGATAATGAATTAGAGGTGAAAAGAATGTATAAATATCTGGATAAGGTGAATTCTCCAAAAGATATAAAGGGTATGAACACCAATGAACTTGATGAGCTTGCTAAGGATATAAGAAAGTTTCTTGTAAAATCAATATCCAAAACAGGAGGACATTTAGCCTCAAATCTTGGAGTTGTAGAACTTACACTCGCTCTTCACAAAGTTTTTGATAGTCCTAAGGATAAAATAGTATGGGATGTAGGGCATCAGGCCTATGTACATAAAATATTAACTGGAAGAAAAGATAGATTTGATACTTTAAGGCAGCTTGATGGATTAAGTGGATTTCCTAAGGAAAAGGAAAGTGAACACGATATAATAGACACAGGACACAGCTCTACGTCTGTTTCTACAGCTTTAGGGTTAGCCTGTTCAAGAGATATAAAAGGTGAAAATGGAAGTGTAATAGCCGTAATAGGTGATGGATCAATAACAGGAGGAGTAGCTCTTGAAGCGATAAATCATCTTGGCTATATAAAAAATGACATGATAGTTATATTAAATGATAATGAAATGTCTATAGATCAGAATGTAGGTGGAATATCTACGTATATGTCGGGTCTTATAAGAAATTCAAAGGTAGAAAAAGTAAGAGAAGGGTTCGATAAAATACTCAGCATTACATCTGCTGGAAGTATGATTTCAAAAACAGCTTCAAAGCTTACTGATACTCTCATGTATAATTTTGTACCACAGGAATGTGCATTTTTCGACTCACTGGGAATTCAGTATTTAGGCCCTGTAGACGGACATAATATAGATGATCTTGTTTCATGTCTAAAAAATGCAAAAGGCAGAAAAGGACCCGTATTAATACATGTAATAACAAAAAAAGGAAAAGGATACAGATATGCCGAAGAACATCCTGATAAATATCACGGTGTTTCAAAATTTGATTACAGAGAGGGAGTAAAGCCATCAGCAAAGGAAAGTATATCATCCGCTGTTGGTAAGAAACTTTCTGAAATGGCGTATTCAAATAAAAATATAGTTGCCATAACAGCCGCGATGCCTTCAGGAACAGGGCTTAATATATTTGCCAAGGAGCATCCCGAAAGATACTACGATGTCGGAATAGCTGAACAGCACGCTGTATCGTTTGCATCAGGTATGGCAAAAGCAGGAATGAAACCATATTTTGCGGTATACTCTTCATTTCTTCAGAGAGCCTACGATCAGGTAGTGCATGATGTCTGTATAACAGGAAAAAATGTAACATTCCTTATAGATAGAGCTGGTATTGTCGGCAATGATGGGGAAACACACCATGGTAACTTTGACCTTTCATATTTAGGAAGTATACCAGGAATAATAGTAATGGCTCCAAAAGATACTGAAGAATTAAAAGGCATGATGGAACTTTCTGAGAAAATAGATGGTCCGGTTGCAATAAGATATCCAAGGGGCAGTGCCTACTTCCTTGAAAAAGGAGACTATGGGAAAATAGAAGTAGGTAAATACGAGGTAATAAAAGAAGAAGGAGATACTTTATTACTTGCAATAGGAGATATGGTTCAGAATTCTCTTGAAGCATCTGAAATTTTAAGTAAAGAAGGAATCGAAACAGCTGTTATAAATGCAAGATTCTTAAAGCCTATAAATGAAGATATGCTTAAAGAGATGTTTAATAAATATAAAACTATATTTACTGTTGAAGATAATGTTATGTCTGGTGGATTTGGAAGCAGAATAGCCCAGTATGCACAAAATAACGGACTAAAAAACAGGGTAGTAAATATTGCAGTTCCTGATGAGTTTATACCACAGGGAAATTGTGATCAGCTTCAGGAATTAGCAGGAATATCTTCTGATAAGATAGTGGAAAAAGTAAAAAATATTTTAAAATAATGAATAGAAAAAATATAATTGGGAAAGGATTATTATGAAGAAAAGGATAGATGTGCTACTTGTAGAAAAAGGGCACTTTGAAAGCAGAGAAAGAGCTAAAAAGGCTATAATGGCTGGATTAGTATTTGTGGATAATCAGAGATGCGATAAAGCTGGAACAGAGGTAAAAGAGGACGCAGAAATAAGAGTAAAGGGAAATCCAATACCTTATGTGAGCAGAGGCGGACTTAAACTTGAAAAGGCCATGAAAAACTTTGATATATCACTTGATGGTACTGTATGCATGGATATAGGTGCCTCTACTGGTGGATTTACAGACTGCATGCTTCAAAATGGAGCTGTAAAGGTATTTTCAATTGATGTAGGATATGGACAGCTTGCATGGAAGCTTAGAAGCGACGACAGAGTTGTATGTATGGAAAGAACAAACATAAGAAAGGTTGTTCCTGAAAATATAGGAGAAGAACCCGATTTTGCATCAATAGATGTTTCTTTTATATCACTTAAATTAGTACTTCCAGTTGCAAAAAATCTGCTTAAAAAGGGTGGAAATATAGTTGCACTTATAAAACCACAATTTGAAGCAGGAAGAGAAAAAGTAGGTAAAAAGGGAGTTGTAAGAGAATTATCAACTCATATAGAAGTTATAGAAATGGTTTCAGATTTTGCAGCAGAAAACGGATTTGCAATAAAGAATCTTGACTTCTCACCAATAAAAGGGCCTGAAGGAAATATAGAATATCTTATACATTTGAATACAGATAATGAAGGATTTGTATACGACAGAGAAAGCCATATTAAAAAAATAAAAGAAGTTGTCGAAAGTTCTCATAAGATGAGTATATAAATTCTGACAGCATTGATAGTGACAAGGGGGACTTTGATTTGATTCTTGAACTTTACATGAAAAACTGTGCTCTCGTAGATGAATTGAGAATAGGAATAGAAAATGGGCTTAATATACTTACAGGGGAAACCGGTTCTGGTAAATCCATAATAATAGATGCACTTGGACTTTGCCTGGGAAATAAATACGATAAGTCATTTTTAAGAAAAGGTACTGAAAAGGGAGTTGCAGAAGCTGTCTTTTATTCTGAAAATGAAAACTTCAAGAAAATAATGGAAGAAAATGACATAGATTTTGAAGACAATACCGTTGTAATAACAAGGGTTATATATGCAGACGGTAAAAGTACTGCAAGAGTTAATGGAAGAACAATAAAACTGTCTTTACTTAAAGAGATGGTTTCATATCTAATAGATATCCATGGGCAGCATCAAAATCAAATGCTTTTTTATCCTGAAAGACATCTTAAATTTATAGATTTATTCGGAGAAAAAAATATAAAAGATGTAAAAGAGGATTATTCACAGGTTTATAAAAAATATTCTTCTATAAAGTCCGAACTGAATAGATTAAATGACAATAAAGATGAAATGGAAATACAAAGAGAAATAGATCTTTTAAAATTCCAGATAAATGAAATAAGCTCTGCAAACCTTAATGAAGAAGAGTATGACGAGCTTATAAAAAAGAGAGATATCTTCAGAAATGGAGAAAAAATATATAATAATCTAAATAATTCTTATGGAATACTGCATGAAGGCGAAATAAACGCAATAGACCTTATAGGAAGGGCAGTAAGCGAAATATCATCTGTATGCTCGTATAGTGAGGAATTATCGGGTATATATGATAATGCGGAACGAATAATGTATGAACTTCAGGATCTTTCCTCAGAGATAAGAGATAATATGGAAGGAATAAACTTTGAACCATATGAACTTGAACAGATAGAGGAAAGAGTGGATTCAATAAATGATCTTAGAAGAAAATACGGTGATTCCATATCGGATATATTTGATTTTTATGACAGTATTTCTCAGAGATTAGACGATATAATGAACAGAGATGAAAAAAGAGAACAGCTCAAAAGTGAACTTTCAGAAGCTGAAAAAGAACTTTCACATAAAGCATTAAATCTTACAAATGCCAGAAAAAAAGCGGCAGAGGAAATGGAAAAATCCATTATAAATGAGCTTATAAGTCTTGATATGAAAAATATCACATTCAAAGTGGCATTCAGTGAAAAAGGATATTCTCAGGATGGAGCAGATAATGTTGAGTTTATGATATCTTTCAACCTTGGAGAAGATTTAAAACCAATATCAAAGGTTGCTTCAGGAGGAGAAATATCAAGATTTATGCTTGCCTTTAAAACGATACTGGCAGACATAGATGAAATAGATACGCTTGTATTTGATGAGGTTGATACTGGAATAAGTGGAATAGCAGCACAGACAGTAGGAGAAAAACTTGCTGATATTTCAAATAAAAAACAAATAATATGTATAACACATCTTCCACAGATTGCCGCAAATGCGGATAACCACTACTGCATTGAGAAAAAAACAGATGATGAGAGAACATATACTACAATAGAAAAACTAGATGATAAAAACAGGGAGATGGAAATAGCAAGACTTATATCAGGAAAGCGGATAACAGAAACTACTATAGAACACGCTAAAGAAATGATTGCTTTTTCAAGAGATAGAAAAAATAATTTATAAATCTGTATTAATTATCCGAAATTCAGACGAAAGGATAAAAACTTAAAGCCATGAATAAAACGGATAGAATAAATCACTTTATACCTTCTTACTCAGAGGAAAACGACAGAATGAAAAATATAAGCAAAGCTATAAATTCAATAGGTGTCCCTCCAAATATAAATGGATATTATTATTTAAGGGATGCGATATGGATACGGATGCATATAAACACATCTTCCAAGGTAAATATAGGATGTATATACAAAGAGGTGGCAGATATTCATAATACAAGTATTCATACTGTTGAAAGGTCTATAAGATATGCGATAGAAGTACTCAGAAACAGAGGAAGGATAAAGCATTTAAATAGATTTTTAGGCTGGAAAGCGTTTGAAACATTTGATAAACCGACAAATTCAGAGTTTATAATGTTTGTAGTGAAAAATCTCAAAGAGTAATAAAAAGGGTGCTTCTATTTCAGAAGTACCCTTTAATTTTGTATATTTTATAAATATGATAAAAAAATTACAATATTTATGTAAAGTTTAATGAGAATATTATAAAATCAATAAAAAACTAATAAATATAAAGTAAAAATAGGCAAATAGATAATAAAAAATAAAAAAATATTAACTGTGATAAAATGTAAATCAAGTAAATATTTATTTTATTCTAGATAAATGATATAATATAATGTGATTTTAGAAAAATTTGGAGGGTTAAAAATGAAAATAAAGGCACCTATAAGGGTAGACCGAAAAACTAAAAAGCTTGCCAAGAGAATAAACACTGGTGAAATAGCGGTAATAAATCATATAGATATAGACGAAGTTGCAGCTAACTCTCTTGTTGAAGCAAAGGTCAAACTTGTTATAAATGCGGCGCCTTCAATCAGCGGAAGATACCCAAATAAAGGGCCAGGAATTCTTACAGAAAACAACATACTTATAGTGGATGCTGTTGGAGAAGAAACTTTTGAGGTTCTAAATGAAGGAGATATTGTGTACGTTGAAGACGGAAAAATCTACAGAGATGAAGTCTATGTAGGTGAAGGAGAAGTACTTACAAGGGAAAAAGTCGCGATACGGATAAAAGATGCATATGACAATCTTGGAGAGGAACTTGATAGATTCATAGACAACACAATAGAATATGCTAAGAAAGAAAAGGGATTTATACTTGGAGAAGTTGAAATTCCAAAAGTAAAAACAGAATATAAAGACAGACAGGTACTTATAGTTGTAAGAGGTCAGGATTACAAGGAAGACCTGGCAGCCATGCTTTCATATATAGAAGAGGTAAAACCAGTTCTTGTCGGTGTTGACGGTGGTGCCGATGCTCTTATGGAATTTGGATATAAACCTGATGTAGTAGTTGGAGATATGGATAGTGTAAGTGATGATACACTAAAGGCAGCCAGTGAAATAGTTGTACATGCCTATACAGATGGTAGAGCACCAGGACTTAAAAGAGTTACAGACCTTGGACTTGATGCGGTTGTATTCCCGGCACCAGGTACAAGTGAAGACATAGCCATGCTTATAGCATATGAATATCATGCTGAACTTATAGTTGCTCTTGGAACACACTCAAATATAATAGACTTCCTTGAAAAAGGTAGAAAAGGTATGGCGAGTACGTTCTTAGTAAGAATGAAAATAGGTGCAAAACTTATAGACGCTAAAGGGGTAAATATTCTTTATAGAAGTAAATTGAAGATAAAATATATATGGGCTCTTATAGCTACGGCTATATTCCCTGTACTTATGGTTGCGTTACTGTCACCAAGTGCACAGCAGTTTATACAACTTTTACAGGTTAAGCTTAAATTTATTCTTCAGTAACAAAAGAGGAGGAAATAAAAAATGCATATAAATATGAAATATTATGTTGTTTCGATTGGTGCGATATTCCTTGCACTTGGAGTAGGGATTATAGTTGGTTTCAATCTTAATAACAATGCAGAACTTAGTAAACAGCAGTCGGAGCTTATAGAACAGCTTGACAGCGAATACGGTACATTAAAAGAAGATAGAAAGAGTCTTGAAAAAGAAAATGCTGACTTAGAAAAGAAATATTCAGATCTTATAGATTATGTAAATAAAAATGATGTTAATCTTGTTGCAAGCAGTCTTTCTGGTAAAAACATAGCTATGGTATCAACTTATGGAAGTAATGATGCATTCGGAAATATAAAAGATACTCTTAAAAATAATTCTGGAAATATAGCATTTGAACTAGTATTTAACAAAGAAGCAACAGACGAAGAAATTATAAAAGAAGCAGCAAAGAAAACAGGAGAAGATTTAAAAACAGCTGAAGATGTGTCTGTTTATGTATTTGAAAGCATAAAAGCAGGTAAGGCTGAAGAAAAATTAGCTCCACTTGAAGAACTTAAAATGATAGACTTCAGTTCAGAAAATGGAGATTATTCTTCATACACTTCTACTGTTATATCAGCAGGTTCAGAATCAGAAGATCCTGCAAAACGGTATAGAGAACTTGATAAATTCGTAGTTTCTAATCTTAAAAAACAGGGAAAATACGTTGTAGAAGCAGAATTAGCAGGGGCTAAAACATCTTACTCAAAAGAATATGCTTCAGAAAAAGTAGCTACTGTAGATAATGCAAACGAAAACACTGGAATATATACTCTTACAAAACTTCTTTCAGGAGAAACAACAGTTGGAAGCTTCGGAAGACTTAATACAGCAGCATCTCTTATTCCATTTAGTGAATAAAGGAGGAATTTTACATGGAACATTATACCAGTATAATAATGCCCGCTTATAATGAAAGTGGAAGAATAGGAAAGACACTGGAGGGCATAAAAGATATAGAAGAAATAAACGAAATAATAGTTGTCGATGATGGATCTGCGGATTCAACAGCAGATGAGGCAAAAGCTGTAAAAAGCGACAAGGTAAAGGTTTTCAAGCTTGATAGAAACAGAGGTAAGGGATATGCTCTTAACTTTGGAATAAAAGAAGCCTTAAAGAATGCGGATATAATAGGATTTTTAGATGCAGACCTTGGAGAATGTTCTTATGAAGTAATAAAACTTATAAAACCGGTATTTGACGGAGAAGCTGATGTTACGATAGCACAGTTCCCACGGGCAAAGAAAAAAGGTGGTATGGGACTTGTAAAAGGTCTTGCAAAGGATTCTATATATGAAATGACAGGTGTAGAACTTAATGCGAGTATATCAGGCCAGAGAATATTTAAAAGAGAAGTCATAGAAAGATTTGACGAAATGCCATACGGATACGGAGTTGAAGTAGGCATGTCCATAGATATTCTAAGATGGGGTTACAAAATAAAAGAAGTTCTTGTTCAGATGACACACAATGAAACAGGAAGAGATTTAAAAGGTTTTATACACAGAGGAAAACAATACTACCACATAAAAAAAGTAGTAAGACAGAAGAAAAAGGAATGGGGTGCTAAATAAATGGAATTTATAGCACTTTATATATCAAAAGTAAATATATTATATATAATGGTTGCACTTGCCATAATAGGTTTTTTAGGTACATTTCTTATGATACCTATGTTTAAGGGAATGCTTACTGAAGGTGAAATAGTAAGACCTAACTATAAGGGAGATATGATACCTGTAAGTATGGGGATAGTATTTATACCGATGCTTATAATAAATTCTATTCTTCTTACATTCTATATAAATAAACCTCTTAATATGATGTACTTATTTATATTCATGGCATCACTTCTTGCAATGGCTTTTGCTGGAATAATGGATGATATAATAGGAAACAGAAGCGTAAGTGGTTTAAAGGGGCATTTCAAAAGTCTTTTAAAGGGAAAACTTACAACTGGTGGATTTAAAGCTTTATTCGGAGGATTTATAGGAATTTTAGTATCTGTTGCAATAACAAGAAATCCAGCAGAAATAATAGTTAATACACTTATAATAGCTCTTTCAACAAATCTTATGAATCTTATGGACTTAAGACCAGGTAGAGCGATAAAGGTATATCTTGTAATTATGATTACTATAACAGCAACGGTTACGGGATTTATAAAAGTACTTCCTATGCTTATACTTCCAAGTGTGCTTGCTTATTTTAATCAAGATTTAAAGGCAAAATGTATGATGGGAGATGCAGGATCAAATGTACTTGGTATATCAATAGGACTAATGATGGTATTTGGATATTCAATGCCTGTAAAAATAGCATGGCTTGTATTCCTTGTACTTATACATATATTTACAGAGAAATATTCACTTACTAAAATTATAGAAAAAAATAAAATTCTAAACTTTTTAGATAGATTGGGAAGGTAAAAGCCTATGATGAGCAGAAAAGTTGGGAAAGTAGTAGAAATCAGAAAGAAAAATGAAAATCTTGATGATTTAAAGGTAGAAATAAACGGAGAAATACAAAGAGCGTATAACTATCCTAAAATGACAGGTGAGGTTAATTTAGGTGATGAAGTATTACTTAATACAACAGCTGTTGAACTTTCACTTGGAACTGGAGGATTTCATTATGTAATTTCAAATCTTAATAATAAGGAATGTGACCTTGAAGATAATGGTCATATAATGAAATTAAGATATACACCAATGCAGGTAAATGTGGATTCAGTAGAAGACCACGAAAGCAAATACCATGATGTATTTGAAAAATTTGAGTCTCTTGAAGGAATGCATGTTGCTGTAGGAACACTTCACAGTATGCTTACACCTTTTGCAGCATCGTATAAAAGACGTAATCCTGATAAAAAGCTTGTATATATAATGACTGATGGGGCGGCACTTCCACTTTATTTTAGTTTAAATGCGGCTTCTCTAAAGGAAAAAGAATTAATAGACTCTACAATAACAATAGGAAATGCTTTTGGCGGAGATTATGAATGTATAAATATATATACAGCATTAATAACAGCTAAAGCTATAGCTGATGCTGATGCCGTATTTATAAGTATGGGGCCTGGAATAGCAGGAACAGGAACTAAATACGGATTTACAGGTATAGAACAGGGTCCAATACTTGATGCAATATCAAAGCTTGGCGGAGTACCTGTTGCAATACCTAGAATAAGCTTTGCTGATACAAGGGAAAGACATAGAGGAATATCACACCACAGTATGACAGTGCTGAATGAAATAGTAAATGTAAAAACAGATGTAGCGGTTGCATGTTATGGTGGAGAAAAAGAAAATATTGTAAGAAAGCAGATAACAGACAGTAAAATGGATGAAAAACATAATGTTGTATTTATGGGTAATATTACAACGGAAGAAGATTTAAATCATTATGGTTTAAAAGTCAGAAGTATGGGAAGAAACTATGAACAGGATAGTGAATTCTTCGATTCTGCAAGTACTGCAGCTATATATATATCAGAAAAACAGAGAGAGAATAAATAATTTAAAATAAAATTATAAAATCCGGTTCTGTTTCAGGACCGGATAAATTTCCTTAAAAATAAAAATGGGGGACAGACTGATTCATTTCAAAATCCGTTTTGATTTAAAAAAACAATTAGATGGAATTATAAGAGTAATATATAAATAAAAGCGTACAAGTAAATGAAGCATTTACAACTACACAAAGGAGCTTGAAATGAATTTTATAAATGAATATATAGATTATATAAAAAATAAAAGAAAACTATCTGATAATACTGTAATGTCTTACAGTACAGATTTAAAGAAATACATGGAATATATAGAAAAAAATAATATAGATATAAATGATATAACAGAGTCTGATATATTAAATTATCTTGTAGAACTTGAAAAAAATAATATATCTGTATCCACTGTTGCAAGGATGACATCTTCTATAAAATCTTTTCATGATTATTTATTTTTCGCGAAGGTTTGCACAAATAATCCGGCAAAAGATATAAAAAAGCCAAAAGTAAAAAAAGAAAGTGTAGAAATTCTTACTGAAGAAGAAATAGAGTCTCTGCTTAATTTTGAAGAACTTAATACAAAAAAACGGATAAGAGATAAAGCAATATTTGAAGTTTTGTATGGAACCGGAATAAAGGTTTCTGAACTTGTAGACATGGATATAAGTGATGTGGATTTCGATATGGACAGTGTAATCTGCGGAACTACAAAAAATAAAAGGATAATACCTTTAATAAGCGTAACAAAGTTATATCTTAAAAAATATATGGATGAGGCCAGAATGGAAATGGCCGCCGAGGGAGAAACTGCTCTGTTTGTTAGTTCACTTGGACATAGATTTACAAGACAGGGACTTTGGAAAATTATAAAAAAATATTCAAAAAAGGCAAATATAGCCAAGAATATAAACCCAACAATGTTAAGACACTCTTTTGCGATACATATGATAAATAAAGGCGCAAATATAGCAACGGTAAACAAAATACTGGGAAATACAAATTTGGCAAGTCTCCAGGCTTACATAAACTGTATAGATGAGAACGTGAGAAAAGAGATGAATCTAAATCATCCCAGACGATAGAAAATTATCTACATAAATTTAAGGAATAATATATAAGTTTAAAAAAAAAAGAGTCTGACTGTTTGTGGCCAGGCTCTTTTTATGGTAAAAATTACAGATTTACAAGAGATGAATATCTAAAATAATTGAAATTTATTCTATAGAGTTTTATAATATATAAGATAACTAAAATTAATCAGGAGAAAAAATATGAAAATACCAAATAAAGAACTTAATAAAAATAAAAAGGTGTTTGTTTCTATAATAGTTGTAATTCTTGTAATATTAATATCTGCATTTGCTGTATATAAAAATCTTTCAGGACCAGTTGATGTAAATGAAGAAAAAGAAGCGGTTGTGGAAATTCCAAGAGGGTCTTCTCTTGACGAAATGGCAGAACTTCTTGAAGATGCTGAATTAATAAAGAGTAAAGAAGTATTCAAGTTTAATGTAAAACTGAGTGGAAAAGGTGCAGAGCTTAAATCTGGGCAGTATCTTTTTGATCAGTCATATACAAATAGTGAAATAATAGATGATATAGTTTCTGGAAAAAATTATTTTACAGGTGCAAAGGTAACGGTAAAAGAAGGTGCTACATCTGCTGAAATAATAGATATTCTTGTTTCTGAAAATATGGGAAATAAGGCTGTATATGAAAAATTAGTAAATAGTCCTTCAGAATTCAGCGATAAATTTACATTTTTAAAAGAAGGAAAAATAACTTCACTTGAAGGCTTTTTATATCCTAGTACTTATTTTTATAATGAAGATGATACAGAAAAAGAAGTACTGGAAAAAATGCTTTACCAGTTCCACAATAAATATACAGAGGAATACAAGGAAGAAATCAATAAAAGCGGAAAGAGTTTTTATGATGTTATAAAAATGGCTTCAATAGTGGAAAAAGAGGCTGTTCTTGACGAGGACAGACCTATTATAGCAAGTGTATTCTACAACAGACTTGAAAAGAATATGGCTCTTCAGTCAGACGCAACAGTACAATATGCTTTTAAGGAAAGAAAAAAAGTCGTAAGCTATGCGGATCTTAAAGTGGATTCTCCATATAATTCTTATAAATATAAGGGACTTCCACCAACACCGATAGCAAATCCGTCTATAGAGTCAATACAGGCAGCAATAGAGCCGGCAGATACAGATTATCTGTACTTTGTAGCAAAAACAGACGGTGGTGGAAATAACTACGCAAAAACTTATGAAGAACATTTAAAAAATGAAAAACAGTATAAAAAACAGAGAGAAGAACAGAATAAAAAATAAATGAATTAAAATATATAAAAGGGGGTATCTATTTAAAGGTATAAAACCCCTTTTGTAAGATTGGAGAGGTAATGAGTAATATAGTTAATGATTTGGTTGAAGATTATATAAGAGAAACTCTTCGGGAAAAAGATGGTCTTTTAAAAGAACTTGAAGATTATGCGGAAGAAAACAGTGTTCCTATAATACACAAAGAGGTATCAGATCTTTTAAGAGTTATCTTAAAAATACACAGACCAAAGAGAATTTTAGAAATAGGCTGTGCAATAGGATATTCTTCTATATTCTTTGCAAGTATACTTGGTGATGATGTTGAGATAATAACAACAGAAAGAAATCCAAGAATGCTTGAAGTTGCAAAGCCAAACATAAAAAGAGCAGGAATGGAAAAAAATATAACTATTCTTGAAGGTGATGCCCAGGAAACTTTAAAAGATGTAGAGGGCGAATTTGATATGATATTTATAGATGCTGCTAAAGGACAGTACCAGTTATTCTTTGACCTTGTAATAGACAAGCTTAGAACAGGTGGTCTTGTAGTATCAGATAATATACTATATAAAGGAATGGTTGCTAACGACGAATTTGTCGTAAGAAGAAAGAAAACAATAGTAAAAAGAATGAGAAACTATCTTGATTATATATGCAACTGTGATTATTTAAGCACTTCTCTTATACCAATAGGAGATGGTGTTGCGTTAAGTTATAAAGAGGGGGAAAGAAAAGATGACAAAAGTGAATAAGAGAGCAGAGTTACTTGCTCCAGCCGGAGATCTTGAGAAATTAAAAACGGCGATAATATACGGTGCAGATGCGGTTTACATAGGTGGAGAAGTTTTCGGAATGAGATCTGCAGCTAAAAACTTCAGCATAGAACAGATGGCTGAAGGTGTAGAATTTGCACATGAAAGAGGTAAAAAGGTATATGTAACAGTTAATATAATACCACACAACGAAGATTTCAGAGAGCTTGATGATTACCTTCGTGAACTTTACAGAATAAATGTCGATGCTATAATAGTATCTGACCCAGGGGTTATAAGTGTTGCCAAGAGAGTAGTTCCTGATATGGAATTACATCTAAGTACACAGGCTAATACTACAAACTATGAAAGTGCTAATTTCTGGTACAATCAGGGCGTAAAAAGAGTTGTTGTTGCCAGAGAAATGTCTTTTGATGAAATAAAAGAAATAGGAGAAAAAACTCCTGATGATCTTGAAATAGAAGCATTTATGCATGGTGCTATGTGTATATCTTACTCAGGAAGATGTCTTATAAGTAACTATATGACAGGAAGAGAAGCAAATAAAGGTTCATGTGCTCAGTCATGCAGATGGCAGTATTACCTAATGGAAGAAAAAAGACCAGGTGAATACTTCCCAATATACGAAGATGAAAGGGGTACTTTCTTCTTCAACTCTAAGGACCTTTGTATGATAGAACATATACCAGAACTTATAGAATCAGGAATAGTAAGTTTAAAAATAGAAGGAAGAATGAAAACTGCATACTATGTTGCAACTGTTGTAAGAGCGTACAGAATGGCTCTTGATGCTTACTATGAAGATCCTGAAAACTGGGAATACAATCCAATGTGGATGGATGAACTTAAAAAAGGAAGTCACAGACACTTCACAACTGGATTCTATCTTGGAAAACCAGGTTCAACTGAACAGAACTATGAATCAGCTTCTTATGTAAGAAACTACGACTTTATAGGTGTTGTAAGAGGTAAAGATGAGGAAACAGGACTTGCAATAGTTGAACAGAGAAATAAAATGTCAGTTGGAGAAGATATAGAAATAATGGCTCCATACAAAGAAACTATGTACGCTAAAATACTTGAAATGTACAATGAAGATGGGGAACCTATAGAATCAGCTCCACATCCTAGACAGATAGTAAAAATGAAACTTGATGTACCTGTTGAAGAAAATTATATGCTTAGAAAACCAATAGAAGAACAGGTTGATAACTAAGATTAATATTAAAAATATAAAAGTAATATGAAATTTGAAATCATATAAGGAGAAAAAATATATGAATAACCCGAGAAAAAAGAAAAAAGAAGAGGTCGAAGCTTTGGGTCTTGCATTGGGATTATGCTTTGGGGTGGCGCTTGGAAATCTTTTTGATAATCTCGCCTTATTTATAGGATTAGGTCTTTGCGTGGGAGTTATCTTTGATGAATTTTATAAAAGGAAAATTTACAAAGAGGATGATGAATAAAAATATTACACCTTTACAGGTTGGAATATTTGAATAAGACCTTTGACGAAATGAATTAGATTTAAAATTTTAATTAAAAAGAAAGCCTCTGTATTGTAAAATACAGGGGCTTTTTTATATTTTAAATTTATAATTTTTTATATCGGGGTATTCTCTATTAACAAAATTTATCCTGAAATCAGACTATATGATATATTAAAATCAGAATATATAAAATAAAAAATGAGTTTGTAGTCTGATATACTTAAAACAGAGAAGGACATTATTATAAAATTTGATAAAATAAAGTGTATAAAAATCAATAAAACAGACGATTATATAATTGAAAGGAGAAAATTATGAATATAAATTCTGAAACAAAGCAATATTGTCTTATAGGAGACCCTATCAAAAATAGTTTTTCACCGGAGATACATAACTATCTGTTTGATAAAAATAATATAAACAGTATCTATACGTGTATAAGGATAGAAAAAGAAAATCTGATGAAATTTGTAGACGGTGCAAAGGTTATGGACATAAAGGGATTTAATGTAACAGTTCCGCATAAAGTGGATATAATTAGTTTTTTAGATGAAATAGACAGCAATGCAATAATAATTGGAGCTGTAAATACTGTTAAAAATGAAAATGGAATATTAAAAGGATACAATACGGACGGAAGAGGATTTTTAAAGGCTATAACAGACAGAGGTATGGATATAAAAGGAAAAAAGGCACTTATAATAGGAGCTGGTGGTGCTGCAAGGAGTATAGCGGTTGAACTTGCATCGGCAGGAATAGGTGAAATAGGAATATCAAACAGAACAATTGAGAAGGCCGAAATAATAAAAAATATTGTCGAAAGCAATTTTGAAACAAAGGTAGGTGTTTTAAAGGAAAAACCAGGTAAAAGTTATATTGAAAAATTTGATTACCTTATAAATACAACTTCCATGGGAATGGATAGTAATGAATGTCCGATAGATAAGAATATAAATGTGGATAAAAAAATAGCTGTATACGATATAGTATATAAACCACATAAAACAGAGCTTATAAAATGGGCAGAAAAAAATAATTTAGATATTATATATGGAATAGAAATGCTTATAAACCAGGGATTTGAAGCTTTTGAGATATGGACAGGAGTAAAGCCGAATAAACAGGATTGTGATTACTTAATAGAAAAACGAGTTTTATAGGTTTCGGGAGGTGTTTTTTCTGAAAAAGAAAAAAGGTTTTATATCTGTTGATATTATAACAGCTGTATCTGTTTCAGTTTTAATATTGTATATTTTAACCACATCTGTATCAAATTTAGCGAAATTTGACAGTAAAACAGCTTCCTATAAAAAAATTATTTATTTATCTGAAGAAATACTTAATAATTCACTTGATAATATAGAAAATGGAATAGCACCAGATAAAAATAATGAGGAAAAAATTATACTGGATGGAAATAATGTACTAACGGTAAACTATGAGATTATAGATAAAAAAAGAAAAATTTATAAAGTATGTGTAAGTTCTGATAGAAAAGACGGCATGTTTGTACTGCTTGAGGGATATGAAAAACATGGAGAAATATATGAATAATAAAAAGGGGAGTATTTCCGTAACAGCTATAATGATACTGTCTATAATAATGATAGTGTCAAACAGCATACAAGATAGATTTATAAGTAATTCAAAGTCCTTAAGAATGTATACGGAATCAGAAAATCTTACAAGAAGGGCTGAGGGAACAGCAATAATAGCTAAGGATAAAGTACTTGAAGCGACAAGGATTTTGTATGATAGTTGTGGTGACAGAGAAGAATTAAAGGCAAAGATAGAGAGTTCTTATAAAACAGAGTATATAAAATATATAGAAAATATGGATGATATAAATATAAGCGGGACTGTTATAGATGTATTAGATGACAGAATAGAGCAGAATGGCACGGATTTATACAGATTCAGGATAAAGTGTACAGCATATAAAGACGGATTGGAAAAATACGTTGTTATAAATGTTTCGTTAAAAAATATAATGAAATCCAAAAGTATAAAAGATGAAAGTATGTCAACAGAAGAAAACGGTGACAATGTCTCAGAGAGTGTAAATGATATATACGATATAAACGAAGCTATTGATTTCAGAATAATAAGATACAATTAAAAATATATAAAATACTAAAGTTAGGATTTAAAACTTATGAAAAGAGAAGGAATGTGAGCCTGATTGAACTTGTTGTTTCCATGGGACTTGCGATACTTCTGATAAGTTCAGTGGTGATAAAAAGCAATACGTCATATCTGCAAACAGATCAGACGGCAAGAATATTATGCTCTGATATAAGATATATAAAAACAAAATCCATTGCTGGCAAAAGAAAATACAGAATAAAAATAACCCAAATTAATAATCAGAGCGTGTATCAGATATGGGGAGATCGAGGTATTGAAAAAACTGTAAAAGTAAAAGAAGGAATAAAAATAGTAAGTAATACAAATACAATCAGATTCAGACCAGATGCAACACCGGATAAAGGATGTACAATTTATATAAGTTATAAAAATTATAAAAAAATAATAACGATTACCCCTATAAGTGGAAGGGTTCTTTTAAAAGAGGATATTTACAGAGAATAGAGGTGATTTTATTAAAAATATGCTTAATTTAAGAAAAATTCTTTTTAAAATATATGATATATCAGAAATAAAAAGTATATTTCATAAAAAACGAAATGGATATATATTTCTGGAGGTATTTTCTTCTATATGTATAGCATCTATGGTTATGATTGTTATTTCAACAACTGCTACAATATCGACAAATGAAATTAAAAAAATTGATAACAGAATAGAGCTTTCAGAGCAGTTTAATGAAATAAAGTACTTTATAAGCAGAAATTTAAAAAATGCAAATGATATAAATTTTTATACAAGGAATAAACCTGTTATAATCAATGAAGAATTTCAGAGTGTGGATGAGATAAAAACGAATGAATTTCTAAATGATAAGTTTGGTATATTAGAGAACGAAATTATGTATATAAGTATAAATAATTTAAATAAAAAGATTTATATACAGAAGAGCGGCGGGAAATATGAAATCGGAAATTATATAAATGATATGAAAATTAAAAAAAATTTAAATGGAAGAACCTATAATATAGAAATAGAACTTAAAAAAGGAAACTCATCATATATGGATAAATTCAGTGTCAGAACAAAAAACTTATTAACGGAAAAAACATATAAAAATAGTCTGAATTTTATAAAAGATTAATGCAGTTTTAACGATATAATGTGTGTTTAAATATATAAATAAAAAAGTCAAAATAGCTAATATGTTAACAAAATATATGGAATAAATGCTATAAAAAGTATATAATAGATATAATAACAAGTAATTTCGTATATAAATAAAGAAAGTATTTTATTAGGGTTTTAAATACTTGTTTAATTTGTGTAATATATGATATTATGTTATGAGTAGTATTATGATTTCTTATATAAAAAGGCATAATATATTTCGACCGAAAACGGTTTAATAATATTTATACGGAGGGCATACATATGGTAACAGCAAGTGAATTCAGAAAAGGTGTAACTTTTGAAAAAGACGGACAGCCATGTCTAGTTGTTGATTTCCAGCACGTTAAACCTGGAAAAGGAGCAGCTTTCGTTAGAACAAAATACAGAAACCTTATAACAGGGGCTACAAGAGAGGAAGCATTCAACCCAAGTGATAAATTCCCTAAAGCTCAGATAGAAACTAAACAGATGCAGTATCTATACAATGATGGAGAATTATACTACTTCATGGATCAGGAAACATTCGATCAGATACCTCTAGAATACGAACGGGTAGAAGATGCTATAAAATTCATGAAAGAAAACGAAGTAGCAACAATAAGATTCTTCCAGGGAAGTCCATTCGAAGTTGAAGGACCAAACTTTGTTGAACTTGAAATAACTGAAACTGAACCAGGTATAAAAGGTGACACAGCAAGTAACGTTACTAAATCAGCTACAGTTGAAACTGGTGCAGTTATACAGGTTCCTTTATTCATAAATGAAGGAGATAAAGTTAAAATAGACACAAGAACTGGTGACTATTTATCAAGAGTAAACGGATAATATCAGAATTTTGTAATTACGGAGCTTATATATTTTTATATAAGCTCTATAATTAAATAAAGATGAAGGTGAGTGGTATTACATGGAAAAGGAATTCATAGAAGAAAAGGATTATTTTACAAGAGATTTTAAAGAAGATATATCAAATTTAAAAGACTTGGCAGAAGGAGTAAAATTATCAGGAAGTGGAAATTATGAAGAAGTCATAGACAAAATGATAGAAACTTTAGATGGTTTTGCAGACGCACTTGAAGAAATTCAGGATGATTTTTATGAAGATAGCGAAATCGAAATGGAATGCCCACACTGCGGAGAAATTGTGGCGATAGACTTAAATGATATCTATGATGAAGATATAGATTTATTATGTCCACATTGTGATAAGGTAATCGACAAGGAAGACATTTACGAAGGTGATGAAATCGAAATGGAATGTCCAAATTGTAAAGAACTAATAGGAATAGACGTAGATGATCTCTACGATGAGACTTTAGAAATAGTATGTCCGTATTGCGACGAAGTAATTGATACAGACGGTATAGATTTAGATTAATAAAAATTCAGTGTAAGCTGTATAATAATCTGATTTATGTGCAATTAAAAAATGCTTATGAGCTTATTGTTTCATAGGCATTTTTTTATGATACAAGTAGAGATGTTCAATTTTGTTTACGGCATATAATAAAAATAATTGGAGGCACTTAAATGAGAAGACATGAATTATCTTTTAATGAAATAAACAAGAACATAGACAGTTTTGAAGAAATAATAGGATACAAATTTAAAAACAGAGAGTATATACTTGAAGCACTTACACACAGTTCATACTCAAATGAAAACAAATCATTCAAATACAATGAAAGAATGGAATTTTTAGGAGACTCTGTACTTGGAATAGTAATAAGCGATTACATATTCGAAAAAGAAAAAGGAGTTCCAGAGGGTGAACTTACAAGACTAAGAGCCAATATAGTATGTGAAGAGTCACTGGGAAGTGTTGCAAAAGATATAAATCTTGGGGCACATCTTCTTTTAGGAAAAGGAGAAGAGGCGACTGGAGGAAGAGAAAGAAAATCAATACTTGCAGATGCATTTGAAGCAGTTATAGCATCTATATATCTTGATGGTGGAATAGAACCTGCTTCTGAATTCATACTTTTAAATCTTAAAAATATAATAAAAGACTCAATAGATGGGAAAATATTCAGAGATTATAAAACACAGCTTCAGGAAGAATTACAGAGAAATGGAGCCAAAAATATATGGTATAAAATCATAGATGAAATAGGACCTGACCATAATAAAACATTTGTAATGGAAGTTGGAGCCAATGAAACAGCTCTTGGAAAAGGAATAGGAAAAAGTAAAAAAGAATCAGAACAGAATGCTGCAAAAGCTGCATTATCATTCATGAGAGAAAATAATAAATAGGAGGGGTACTAATGAAGAAGAGAATAATACCAATATTTGTACCTCATCAGGGTTGTCCACACGATTGCATATTCTGCAATCAGAAGAAAATAACTGGTGTATGTACAACAGTAACACCAGAAGACGTAAGAAATATAATAGAAGAATGTCTTCCTACAATAGATAAGGATGCTGAAGTTGAAATAGCGTTCTTTGGGGGAAGCTTTACAGCCATAGATATAGAAATACAGAAAAGTCTTTTATCAGTTGCAAAGGAATATGTAGACAGAGGACTTGTACATGATATAAGAATGTCTACAAGACCGGACTGCATATCTGATGAGATACTTGAAACAGTAAAATCATACGGAACAACAATAATAGAACTTGGTGTTCAGTCACTTGCACCAGATGTACTTGAAGACAGTATGAGAGGACATAGTTCGGAGATAGTATACAAGAGTGCAGAAATGATAAAGAAACATGGAATAAATCTTGGACTTCAGATGATGGTCGGACTTCCTTCAGATACTGAAGAAAAGGACTTATTCACAGCTAAGGAATTTATAAAAATGGAACCATTCTGTGTAAGAATATATCCAACGCTTGTAATAAAAGAAACAGGACTTGAAGATCTTTTATACAATAAAAAATATAAACCTTTTACTCTTGAAGAAAGTGTGAGTATAGTTAAAAAGGTACTTGTTCTTTACAATATAAATAATATAAATGTAATAAGAGTAGGACTTCAGGTTACTGAAGACATACAGGAAGGTAAAGACGTTGTAGCAGGACCTTACCATCCTGCATTTAGAGAACTTGCTGAGGCAGAGATGATAAGAGATTATATAGTAAACTCAGTTAAAGGTGAAAATGCAAAAGAAATAGTAATGGGTGTAAATAGAAAAAATATATCAAGAGTAGTGGGAAATAAAAAATCAAATGTTAAATACATAAAAGAAAATCTTGGTATGAATCTTAAAACAAAAGAAATGGCTATCGAAAATGATGAATTCATAATATATCTTGATGGAAAAGAAAAAGAAACATTCAGACTTAAAGATATGTATGAATGTCTTTATAAAATATACGACCTTTAAAAAGTAAAAAATATATAAGGGAAAGGAGATGAAATTAAAAATGTATTTAAAAAGAATTGAACTTAAAGGTTTCAAATCGTTTCCCGAAAAAACAGAAATTGTTTTTAATAAGGGAATAACTTCAATAGTAGGGCCTAATGGAAGTGGAAAGAGTAATATTTCTGATGCAGTAAGATGGGTACTTGGAGAACAAAGTATAAAAAGTCTTAGAGGAGATAAACTTGAAGATGTAATATTTGCCGGGTCAGAAAAAAAGAAGGCAATGAATTACTGTGAGGTGGCACTTACTGTTGATAATAGTGATTCAAAGATAAATATCGAATTTACCGAAGTAACAATAAAAAGAAGAGCATACCGAAACGGTGAAAGTGAATTCTTCCTTAACGGAAAATCATGTAGACTAAGAGATATAAGAGAGCTGTTTCTTGATACGGGAATAGGTAAGGACAGTTATTCTATAATCGAGCAGGGAAAGGTAGATGAGATACTCAGCAATAATCCGGATGCAAGAAGAAGAGTGTTCGATGAGGCATGTGGAATATCAAAATTCAGATACAGAAGAGCAGAAGCAGAGAGAAATCTTAAACATACATCTGAAAATCTTGATAGAATAAACGATATATTTATAGAAATAGAAAAACAGATAGAACCACTTAAAATACAGAAGGAAAAAGCTGAAAAATATGCTGAAATAAGTGAACGAGTTAAAAAATTAGAGGTAAATAGTTTTTTAAGAGAAATTATAAAGCTTGAAAACGACGCGAAGGAAGTAGAAGTACTTCTAAATGAAACTAGTAAAATTATAGAAGAAGTAGAAGCTGAAATAGAAAAAGCTGAAAAAGAGTCAGTAAGACTAAATGAAGATGTGGAAATGGCGGATATTGAAATATCAAAGGATGCCGAATATATATCTTCTCTTAGGGAAATGATAGGTCAGAAGGACTCAGAAATAAACTTACTTTTTGAAAAAAGTAAAAATATAGAGGCTAATATAGAAAGAAATAAATCAGATATAGAAAAATATAACCAGAACATAGAAAAAAATAAAAATGATATAAAAGAGCTTGAAATGAACAGAATACAGAAAAATGAAGCTCTTGATAAAATAGAAGAGAACATAAAATCAAAGGAAATAAAGAACGACGGAAGTAAAGAAAATATAGATTTTATGGAAAAGAGAATAGAAGAAATAAAAGATGAAACTATATCTCTAATGAATAAAAACCGGGAATTTTCAAATAAGATGTCTGTATTGGAAGCTAATAAAGAAAATATGAATTTAAGATGGCGGAATATAGATACTGAGACAGAAGAACTTACAAAAGAAAAAAATAAATCTGATAGTATCATAAAAGCCGCAAACAACGAAATAAATTTAATAGCTAAAAATATAAGCAGCTTAATAGATGATATAAAAGAAATAAAATCTAAAACTTTGGACTGTGAAAGTGAAAATAAGAGAATTAACTCTGAAATAATAGATAAAAAATATGAAATTAATGAATATGCCTCAAAGAAAAAAGCCTATGTAGATATGGAAAACCAGTATGAAGGCTTTAAAAGAGGTGTAAAGGAAGTACTGAAGAATAAATCCCTTAAAGGGATAGATGGGGCGGTAGTACAGGTTGTAAGAGTTTCTGAAAAATATGAGAAGGCGATAGAATCATCTCTTGGTTCTGCGATGCAGAATATAATTACAGAAGATGAAAATGCAGCTAAAAAAGCCATAGAGTATCTCAAAAAGACTGAAAGGGGAATAGTTACATTTCTGCCTTTAAATGTTGTTAAATCATCGCTTATAGATCTTAAAAGAATAAAATCAGCTATTAAACCACTTGGAATAGCATCTGATATGCTTGATTATGATGAAAAATACAGGAATGTAATAGAAAGCATACTTGGCAAAACACTTATAATTGAGAATATAGATGATGCAATACAGTTTGCCAAGGATACAAATTATAAATTTAAACTTGTCACACTTGATGGAGAAATATTCAAGCCTGGTGGTTCGATGACTGGTGGAGTTGTAAAGGGAAGCGGAAATATCCTTTCAAGAAAAAGATACATAGAAGAATATACTGATAAAATAAAAGAGATTTCTTTATCTATAGAAGAATCTGAAAAATCTCTCTCTGATAATGAGATAAATGAAACTAAATTAAAAAATAAATTATCGGATAAAGAAAACACATTAAAAGAAGAAGAAAAAAATCTTATTCTGAAAAAATCAGAGCTTTCAAAATCAGAGGATGATTATAAGAGGGCAAATGATGGAATCGAAAAACTCGAAAGAGAAAGAGAAAGTATAGGAAGTAACATAGAATACACTATTTCAAAAGTTAATGATATAAATTTATCTATAAAAGAAACTGGAGAAAGTATAGAGGCGTTAAATAAAGAAAATAAAGAATTGTCTCAGAAACTTTATGACAATAGAAAGGAATATGACTCATACAGAAAAGAATCTGAAGAGTTAAATCTTGAATTTGTAAAATTAACTAAAGAAATAGAGGCTATAGATTCTGATATCAACAGAATGAAATACGAAAATAAAAATATATCTGAGGATATAGAAAAAATTACAAAGCAGATAGATCGGGATAAAGAGTCAATAGAAAATATTGAAAAGATATCAGATGAGGAAAAAGATGAAAAGGGAAAAATAATGGTTACACTTTCTAAGGCATCTAAAAAAGCTGATGACAGAAAGGAAAACAGAGAGGACCTTAAACTTAAATATGAAAATACTAATCTGGAAATAAAGAAAAAAGAAAGGGTAAGAGGAGAAAAAAGAGAAGAGTATTTCAAAATATCTTCAAGGCTTGATAGAATGAAATCTGGAAAAGATGGATATCTGAACAGATTATTCGAGCAGTACGAAATGACGTTTGTTCAGGCTTCAGATATAAGAGACGATTCTCTTGAAATAACAAAGAAGGAAATAGAAACGTTAAAGAGAAATATAAAAGCTCTTGGAAATGTCAATATGGATTCTATAGAGGAATATAAGGTTACAAAGGAAAGATATGACCTTTATAGCGAGCAGAAACAGGATATGGAAGAGTCTATGGGAAGAATAAGAAGTCTTATAACTGAACTCGAAGAAAATATGAAAAGTGAGTTCAGGAAAAAATTTGGCGAAATATCAAAAAACTTTAAGGAAGTATATAAAAAGCTTTTTGGTGGGGGAAAAGGAGAACTTTCTATAGAAAATCCTGATGATATACTTGAAAGTGATATTGTTATAACTGCACAGCCACCAGGAAAGAAGATGAAAAATATAAATCTTTTGTCAGGTGGGGAAAAAGCACTTACTGCGATAAGTATATTATTTGCGATAATAATATCAAGACCAACACCATTCTGTATACTTGATGAAATCGAGGCGCCACTTGATGATGTAAATGTATATAGATTTGGAGAATTCCTGAAGGAACTATCAGGAGACACTCAGTTTATAGCTGTTACACACAGAAGGGGTACAATGGAAGCATCTGAATATATATATGGTGTTACAATGCAGGAAAGAGCGGTATCAAAGGTAATAAGTGTTAAATTAAATGAAGCAGAGAAATTTGCGGAAATAAAATAATATTATAAGGAGAGATTTTATGTTTAAAAAACTATTTGGTTTTTCAAAAAAAGAAACAGCTAAAAAAGAAACAGCTGATAATAATGAATCTTTAGAAGAAAATAAAATAGAAAACGAAGAAGCGTCAGAGGAAGTGGTATCTAAAGTAAAAGAAAAAGCATCAGAAGATGTTGTATCAGAAGAAAGCAAGGAAGAAGTTTATGAAAATGCAGTGTCTGAAACTAATGAAGATAACGCTGAAACTGAAGAACTTTCTGATGATAAAAAAGATGTGGAAGCTGTTTCAGACAATGACGGTTCATCTTATATAGAAGATAACTCACAGGAAGATATGAATGAAGGAAGAGAAAAACCTTCTGAAAAGAAAGAAGGATTGTTTGCAAGACTTAAAAAAGGACTTTCTAAAGCTAAACGGGGAATAACTGACAGAATAGATGAGGTTTTAAAGTCATATACAAAGGTTGATGAGGAGCTATTTGAAGACCTTGAAGAAGTTCTTATAACTGCTGATGTAGGTGTAAATACTACTATGGAAATAATAGACATGCTTACAGACAGAGTGAAAGAAAAAAGAATAACTGATCCTATGCTTGTAAGAGACGAGTTAAAAGCAATAGTAAGAGAGATATTAAGTGGCGAAAACTGTAAATTAGATGTAGAACCATCTCCATGTGTAATAGTTATGGTTGGAGTAAATGGAGTTGGAAAAACTACTACAATAGGAAAACTTGCTATGAGATATAAGTCTGAAGGGAAAAAAGTAATGCTTGCTGCGGCTGATACATTCAGAGCGGCGGCAACAGAACAGCTTGATATATGGGCTAAGAGAACAAATACATATATAATAAAACATCAGGAGGGTGCTGATCCGGGAGCGGTTGTATTTGATGCAATAAAGTCAGCAAAATCTAAAAATACAGATGTTCTTATATGTGATACTGCGGGAAGACTTCATAATAAGGCAAATCTTATGAATGAACTTGGTAAAATATTCAAGATAATAGACAGAGAATTCCCTGAAGCTAAAAAAGAAGTTCTTTTAGTTGTAGATGCTACAACTGGACAGAATGCAGTAGTTCAGGCTAAAACATTTAAAGAAGTTGCTTCTATAACAGGAATAGTTCTTACAAAACTTGATGGTACAGCAAAGGGTGGTGTCGTTCTTGCTGTCAAATCAGAAGTAGACGTTCCCGTAAAATTAATAGGTGTAGGTGAAGGAGTTGAAGATCTTCAGGACTTCGATCCGGATTCATTTACAGATGCTCTTTTTGGAAACTAAGACTAAAAACTCACTATAAATAAGAAATTAAATGTATATATAATAACAATCATTATTCTGTATACAAAAAAGTAAATTTTTCAATAAAAATCGTTGACAAGAGAGTTTAAATAATATAAAATACAGTAGTGTAAAGTAATTAACCTTTACACTACTTATTCAGGAAGTGAAGATATGGATTTAGAAAAGATGATAGAAGTAGGCCAATTGTTTCAACGGTATAGAAATCTTCTTACTGATAAACAAAAGGAAATAGTGTCTTTGTACTATGAAGAAGATTACTCGCTTGGAGAAATAAGTGAGAATTTAAATGTATCAAGACAGGGTGTGTACGATACACTTAAGAGATCAGAAAAGACAATGAGAGACTATGAAAAGAAACTACATTTGGTATCCAAACTTCAGAAACAGGAAGAAGCAGTAAAGCTTGTTAAAAACAGACTAAAAAGTTTAAAAGACAGTATAAAAGAAGATACTGACATCTGTGATTTAATCCCTAAGCTAGATGAAATAGAAGATATATGTAGGGGGATAATAGAATGATATTTGAAGGATTATCAGATAAACTACAGAATGCTTTCGGAAAACTGAAATCAAAAGGAAAGCTTTCTGAAAAAGATGTAAAAGATGCAATGAGAGAAGTTAAACTTGCTCTTTTAGAAGCAGACGTTAACTTCAAAGTTGTAAAATCATTTATTAAAAAAGTTCAGGAAAGATGTGTTGGTCGGGAAGTTATGGAAAGTCTTACTCCGGGTCAGCATGTTATAAAAATAGTCAATGAAGAACTTACAGCTCTTATGGGAGATGTTCAGAGTAAGATAATGATATCTCCAAAACCACCAACAGTAATAATGATGGTTGGTTTACAGGGGGCAGGTAAAACTACTACTGCAGGTAAGCTTGGTGGATACTTCAAGAAAAAAGGAAAGAAACCATTACTTGTAGCGTGTGACGTATACAGACCGGCAGCTATAAAACAGCTTCAGGTTGTTGGAGAAAAACTTGATATTCCTGTGTTCTCAATGGGAGACAAGGAAAATCCGGTAAATATAGCAAAAGCAGGACTTAGTCATGCACAGAAGTATCTTAACGATATTGTTATAATAGATACAGCTGGTAGACTTCATGTAGATGAACTCCTTATGGATGAGCTTAAAAATATAAAATCTGAGGTTAAACCTCACGAAATACTTCTTACAGTTGATGCCATGACTGGTCAGGATGCTGTAAATGTCGCAGAAAGTTTTAACGAAGCACTTGGTATAGACGGTGTTGTTCTTACAAAACTTGATGGGGATACAAGAGGTGGTGCGGCTTTATCAATAAGGGCAGTAACAAACAAGCCTATTAAATTCATAGGTATGGGTGAAAAACTTGAAGATATAGAACCATTCCATCCAGACAGAATGGCTTCAAGAATATTAGGTATGGGAGATGTCCTAAGCCTTATAGAAAAAGCTCAGGAAAATGTGGATTTAGAAAAGGCTAAGAAGCTTGAACAGAAGCTTAAAAAACAGGATTTTGATTTTGAAGATCTACTTGATCAGTTCGAACAGATTCAGAAAATGGGCTCAATGGATAAGATATTAGGTATGATGCCTGGTATGGGAGACCTTAAAAAACAGGTTGGAGATGTAGACCTTAATGGTAAGGAAATGAAAAGAAGTAAGGCTATAATCCAGTCGATGACAATAGAAGAGAGAAGAAATCCTTCTATACTTAACGCTTCAAGAAAGAAAAGAATAGCAAAAGGAAGCGGAACGTCAGTTCAGGATGTCAACAGAATGATAAAACAGTTAAATGAAATGAAGAAAATGATGAAGATGTTCTCTGGAATGACAGGCGGAAAAGGTAAAAAGAAAAGGGGCGGTTTTGCCGGATTACCTTTTTTTAAATAATAAAATAAAAAAAATAGAAAATTATCGGAGGTGGCTGTAATGGCAGTTAAAATAAGATTAAAAAGAATGGGAGCTAACAAAAAACCTTTCTACAGAATAGTAGTAGCAGACTCTAGAGCTCCAAGAGATGGAAAATTCATAGAAGAAATAGGATACTACAACCCAGTAGTAGAACCAAAAGTAGTAAAAGTTAATACTGAAAGTGCTGAAAAATGGTTATCAAACGGAGCTCAGCCAACAGAAGCAGTTAAAAAATTATTAGAACAGAACGGTGTTAAAACTTCTAAATAATAACAGGAGATGTTTGAAATGATGAAAGAGCTAGTAGTAGATATAGCTAAGGCTCTAGTCGATGACCCAGACAAAGTTGTCGTAAACGTATCAGAAACAGATGGTGAAATAGTACTTAAACTTACTGTTGCGCCTGAAGATATGGGAAAAGTTATCGGCAAACAGGGAAGAATAGCAAAAGCTATAAGAACTGTAGTTAGATCCGTTGCAAATAAAGAAAAAGTAAAAGTTTCTTTAGAAATAGTATAATCAGGGTTAGGTCTTTCAGGCCTAATCCTTTTTAATATATACTAATAAATAATATTTTATAAGGTGGATAATTATGACTGAAAAAGTAACTCATTTCAAAGTAGGTAAAATAGTAAAAACTCAGGGGTTAAAAGGAGAAGTAAGAATACTTCCTTCAACTGATGATATATACAGATTTGATTTTATCGAAATATTTTATTTGGGAAATGATAGAAAAACTGAATGGGAAATGGAAAACGTAAGATATAAAGGCAACCTTGTTATAATGAAAATAAAAGGTATAGACAGAGCGGAAGATGCAGAAAGATTAGTCGGAAAAAATATATACGTTTCAAGAGATGACTCATTTGAACTTGAAGAAGGAGAATTCTTCATAGCAGATATGATAGGAATAGATGTTTATACTGTATCAGGAGAAAGAGTAGGAGTACTTAAAGAAGTGCTTCAGTATGCTGCAAATGACGTTTACGTTATAAAGAGCGATGAGGGCAAAGAATACCTTATTCCGGCGGTAATGAAGTTTGTGCCTAAAATAGATATAGAAGCAAGAAAAATGATAATTGACCCTATAAAGGGAATGCTTGAGGATTAGGTGATAAGATGAGATTTCACGTAATGACGCTTTTTCCAGAGATATTTAATTCTTATATGAATGAAAGTATCATGAAAAGAGCAATCGAAAAAGGGATAATTGAATTTTATGTCTATAATATAAGAGATTTTTCTGAAAATAAACATAAAAAAGTAGATGATTATCCTTTTGGTGGTGGAGCAGGAATGGTTATGACTCCACAGCCGATAATAGATACATACAGACATATAGTAGAAAAGAACAATATAGAAAATCCAAGGGTTATATACATGACACCTAAGGGAAAAGTTCACTGTCAGGAGATAGCTAAAAAAATGTCAAAAGAAGAAGATATAATACTTCTGTGTGGACACTATGAAGGTATAGACCAGAGAGTAATAGACCTTATAGTTACAGATGAAATATCCATAGGAGATTATGTTCTTACAGGAGGAGAGCTTCCTGCGCTTATAGTTATGGACTCTATATCGAGACTGATTCCTGGTGTACTTGGACAGAATGAGTCATTCGAGGATGAATCATTTGAAAATAATCTTCTTGAATACCCTCATTACACAAGACCTAGAGAGTTTGAAGGTATGTCTGTACCAGATGTTTTACTATCTGGAAACCATAAAAATATAGACGAATGGAGAGAAAAAGAGTCTATAAAAATAACCAGAGAAAGAAGACCGGATTTATTAAAAAAATCTTGTAAATAGATAAATATTATAGTATAATAAAAGACGTTGAAAAATACGGGCGTTCCTCTGTGCACCGGTCAAGCAGCTATGAACGTCTATGAAACTTAGGAGGAAAAATGAACGAAATAATAAGAGTAATCGAAAACGAACAGTTAAAAAATGAAGTTCCTAACTTTGGACCTGGGGACACTGTAAAAGTACACGTTAGAATCGTGGAAGGAAAAAGAGAAAGAATACAGATATTCGAAGGTGTAGTATTAAAAAGACAGGGTGGAGGATCAAGAGAAACTTTCACTGTTAGAAAAATGTCTTTCAACTGCGGTGTAGAAAGAACTTTCCCAGTACACTCACCAAAAGTAGAAAAAATAGAAGTAACTAGAAGAGGTAAAGTAAGAAGAGCTAAACTAGGATACTTAAGAGGTAGAGTAGGTAAAGCTGCTAAAGTTAAAGAAGCTAAAGGATACAGATAATATCTGACTAATAACGATTGAAATGGGGACTGATTAAATTTATCAGTCCTTTTTCTATAACAGATATATTTTAAAATAATTATAAGAACAGATTATCCATTGACCAGAGTATTTAGAAATTCTGATTAATGGTATAAAATATCATAAAAAGATAAAATATTCTTTAACGATAATACTGAAACGACAACTTTAAATTAAATAATGGAGGTATATAATGTTTAAGTTATTGTTAAAGATTATTTAATTATACGGAACAAGAAATAGATTAATATAAATAACAATCAGAGAAGGAGGAATAAAATATGAAAAGAGATGAGTACGAATATTTGAGAGATGATAACCTGAATATAAACTGGTATCCAGGGCATATGAAGAAGACAAAGGATCTTATGAGAGACAACCTTAAACTTATAGATGTTGTTGTTGAACTTCTTGACTCAAGAATACCATACAGTAGTAAAAACCCTGATATAGATAATCTTATGGGTGATAAACCGAGAGTTGTGGTACTAAACAAGAGCGATATATCAGACAGGGAAAAGCTTAATAAATGGGTAGCATACTATAAAAAACAGGGAATAAAGGCGATACCTATAGATGCTATGAAAGGTACCGGAGTAAACAGAATAATAGATGAATGTAGAAACGCTGCAAGGGAAAAAATGGATCAGCTTAAAGAAAAAGGAAGAAAAGAAAGAGCTATAAGAGTTATGATAGTAGGAGTTCCCAACGTTGGAAAATCTTCTCTAATAAATAAACTTACAGGAAGAAGAAGCACACAGACAGGTGACAGACCAGGTGTTACTAAAGGTAAACAGTGGGTAAAACTTAAAGGAAACCTTGAACTTCTTGATACTCCTGGTATATTATGGCCTAAATTTGAAGATCAGGAAGTAGCCTTAAATCTTGCATTCACAAGGGCGATAAAGGATGAAATACTGGATGTTGAAACACTTGCTCTTAGACTTATAGAAAAGCTTATGGAGATAGAACCTGAAAAACTTGCTACAAGATATAAACTTGAAAGTATAGGAGAAAGCGGAATTGAAACTATGGATATGATAGCTACAAAAAGAGGCTTTATAACAGGACGAAAAGAGATAGACTATACAAGAACGGCAACTACTGTACTTAATGAATTTAGAACCGGAAAATTAGGGAACATAACACTGGAAGTTCCTGAAGATATAAAATAACACATATATATTGTATATATTTAAATATGAAACAAAAAGCACTGTATAAACGATTAAGTTAAGGCAGTGCTTTTTTTATGCTTAACTTTATATAAAATAAGTATTTTATAGACAATAATATTAAAAATCTATCAAGATAACATTAAGATAATATTAATATGTGAGATAAATGTCTACATAATCATTGACAATGTTTAAACTACATTAAATATTATTTTAAAATATTTAAAAAAATATATTAAAAATATGTTGACACGCTTATATTCTGAATTGTATAATAAGTTTGAAAAATCAAACAAATATAGAGATAGGAAAAAAGGGTATCTATCAGGAGTAATGAAAAGGAGGAAAAATTATGAATACACAGAACAACAGTTTTAAAGACATTATAGTATTTGGTTTCGCACTATTCGCGATGTTCTTCGGTGCAGGGAACCTAATATTCCCCCCTTATTTAGGAATTGTTACAGGTCCGGAATGGCTTATAGGATTTGGAGGATTCACATTTGCAGATGCTGGTCTTGCACTTTTAGCGGTTATGGCAACAGCAAAATACGATGGTAACGTAATAGCATTATTTAAAAGAGCAGGTTACAAACTTGCAGTAGTACTTGGATGTGCTGATATACTTTGTATAGGGCCTTTCTTAGCAATACCTAGAACAGGTGCTACAACTTACGAAATGGGTATAATGCCACTTTTAGGGGACAGCATACCTATAGCAGTATTTGCAGTTATATTCTTTGTAATAACATATATATTAACAATAAAACCTTCAAAAGTTGTTGATATAGTTGGACAGTTCTTAACTCCAGCACTACTTATAGCATTAGCAGTTATAATAATAAAAGGTGTAATACATCCACTTGGTCCAATAGTAAGTGAACCAATGATAGATGGTGTTGTAGGAGAAGGTATAGCACAGGGATATCAGACAATGGATGCATTCGCTGCAATAGCACTTGCTTCAGTTCTTATAGTATCTCTTAATGAAAAAGGATATTCAACTATAGGTGATAAACTTAAAGTTATATTAAAAGCAGGAGCGCTTGCTTGTATAGGTCTGGCACTTGTATATGGTGGTCTTTGCTACTTAGGAGCAACTGTATCAACTATGTACGGAGTAGATGCACAGCAGTCTCAGGTAATAGTAAATATAACAGAGGGACTTCTTGGATTTACAGGTAAAGCAATATTAGCAGTGTGTGTGGCGCTAGCTTGTTTAACAACTTCAATAGGACTTACTTCAGCAACAGGACAGTTCTTCGAAAGATTATCAAAAGGTAAACTTTCTTACAGCAAGGTTGTATTAGCGGTTTGTATCTTCTCAGCAGCAATGGCATCAATAGGAGTTGGTGGAATAATATCAGTAGCAGCTCCAGTTTTAAGTATAGTTTATCCACCTACAATAGTACTTATAGTATTAGCATTCTTCAGAGAAAAAATAGAAAACGACAATATATATAAAGGTGCAGTTTACGGATCATTAATAGTAAGTATACTTTCAGTAATACGGAGTTACGGAGTAAATGTACCATTAATAAACTCTCTACCATTTGCAAGCCTAGGATTCAACTGGATAGTTCCATCAGTAATATTAGGTATAGTAGGTAAGTTTATACCAGGTAAAAATTCTGAAAAAGAAGAAGCATAATATATAAAGTAAATAAAAATAATAGATTAAAAAATAAACTTATATAAATGTAAAAAAAAGGCATTGTTTATACTTTAAACAGTATAAATAGTGCCTTTTTTACTATTAAAAATATATAAAATGATGTAAAAATATAGTAGAAAAATCAGTTTAAATTTTAACGTCATTTTACAGCTTTAGTGAAAAAATAGGTTGGGTGTAACGGGATAATTAATTTGAATATTATGAATATAGAATGATAAAATTTGTAAAAACCTATAAAAATATAAATAAATGCATTATATAGATAAATCAGACTATAAAATGCAATGAAATAGAAAAATAAATCAACATAAATACAATTGTATTATTGTATACATATAAATAAATTATTCTATATTATAAAAATTTATTACAAAATGATAAATTGACAACGAAACTATGCGTATGAAAATTCAGAATAATTCTATAATTTGCAAGATTATTGACAATAAAAAAGAGTAATTATATAATATATCAAGAAAATGTTATCATAAAACAAAATAATATATTTTACAATATAATATTATGATAATTTTTTACTTTGTATATTTTTTTTAATTCAAAACTTAAATATATAATTTTATTTAAGTTTTAGAACTTATATTTATCAAATATTACTGTGATAAATATATTATTTTTTTAGGGTTAGATTAGAAATTATTTTTATTGGGAGGAAAAAAATGAACACAAAAAGTAACAAAGACATTATAGTATTCGGTTTCGCTTTATTCGCAATGTTCTTCGGAGCAGGAAATCTTATATTCCCGCCATATCTTGGAATAATAACAGGTCCAGATTGGCTGATATCATTCTTAGGATTCACATTTGCAGATGCTGGTCTTGCACTTTTAGCAGTTATGGCAGCAACTAAATTCGAAGGTGATATAAACAAGATGTTCTCAAGAGCAGGTAAAAAACTTGGTATAGCAATAGGGTGTGCTGATATCCTATGTATAGGGCCACTTCTAGCAATACCTAGAACAGGTGCTACTACATTTGAAATGGGTATAATGCCTATATTCGGAGATAAAATACCAGTATTATTATTCTGTGTAGTATTCTTTGCTATAACTTACATACTTACAATAAAACCATCAAAAGTTATAGATATAGTTGGGCAGTTCCTTACTCCAGTACTTCTTATAGCACTAGCTGTTATAATAGTTAAAGGTGTAATAGACCCACTTGGTCCAATAGTAAGTGAACCAATGATAGATGGTGTTGTTGCGGAAGGTATAGCTCAGGGATACCAGACAATGGATGCATTTGCAGCCATAGCACTAGCATCAGTACTTGTTGTATCTATGAACGAAAAAGGATATGTTGAAACATCTGATAAGATAAAAGCAATAATAAAATCAGGTGCGGTTGCTTGTACAGGTTTAGCGCTTGTATACGGTGGACTTTGCTACCTAGGAGCTACTGTTTCTACATTTAATGGTGTAGACGCTGTTCAGACTCAGGTAATAGTTGATATAACTCAGGGAGTTCTTGGTAACGTAGGTAAAACAGTTCTTGCAATAGCAGTTGCATTAGCTTGTTTAACGACTTCGATAGGACTTACTTCAGCTACTGGTCAGTACTTCACAAACCTTACTAATGGTAAATTATCTTACAAATTAATAGTAACTATAGTTTGTATATTCTCAGCAGCTATGGCATCAATAGGTGTTGGAGCAATAATAAAATTCGCATCTCCAATACTAAGTATAGTATACCCACCAACAATAGTTATGGTTGTACTTGCATTATTCAATGAAAAAATAGAAAACGATAATGTATTTAAATTTGCTACTTACGCTTCATTAGTTGTGAGTGTACTTACAGTTATACAGAGTTATGGAGTAAATGTTCCATTCATAAATTCTTTACCACTTGCAAGTTTAGGATTTAACTGGGTAGTTCCAGTAATAGTGTGTGGTATAATAGGTAACTTTGTAGGAAAAAATAAAACTGCATAATAAATAATATATTATAAATATAGTAAAAGTATTTAATTAATATAGGTAACACCTCTGTTAAAGTTTAACAGAGGTGTTTTTTTTGAAAAAAATCATTGTTTTTTTTAGCATAAAAAAATAGTAATTATAAATAAATTAATATTATATAGATACAATTAATTCAAAATGTGTAAAATTTTGTGAAAATTTTATAAATTGAAAAAATCTATTGACATTATTTATAGCTAGACTGTATAATTAATTCAAATAGAAATTATAAGTATTTTATGAATTATCAAAAAATTCATTGTTTTGGAGGTGTCTTTATGAATAAAAAAATTAATCCGAAAGATTTAGTAGTAGTTGGTTTTGCATTATTTGCAATGTTCTTTGGAGCAGGTAACCTTATCTTCCCACCATACTTAGGGGTTCAGTCTGGTGACAGTTGGTTTATGGCATTTATAGGTTTCCTATTTGCAGATGGTGGTCTTGCATTACTAGCTGTTATAGCAGCAACAAAATTCAATGGTGATACATCTAAGATGTTCTCAAGAGCGGGTGAAAAACTTGCAGTGGCATTAGGATCAGCTATAGTAATATGTATAGGACCTTTACTAGCAATACCTAGAACAGCGGCTACAACATATGAAATGGGTATATTACCTACAATAGGACCTGGATTTAATCCAATACTATTCTCAATTGTATTCTTTGCAATAACTTTAGCGTTAACAATAAGACCATCAAAGGTTATAGATATAGTTGGACAGTTCTTAACTCCGGCATTATTAATAGCATTAGCAATACTAATAGTTAAAGGTATTATATCACCATTGGGCGAAATAAGACCAGATGCTTTAATACCATCAGTATTTGCAGAAGGTATAAATCAGGGATATCAGACAATGGATACTCTTGCAGCAACTGTATTCGCTACAATAGTAATAGTATCAATAACTGAAAAAGGTTATGAAGATGAAGAATCTAAGATAAAAGCTACAATAGGTGCTGGTGCAATAGCAGTTGTAGGTTTAGGTCTTGTATACGGTGGACTTTGCTACTTAGGTGCAACAGTATCTATGCAGTACGGTATGGAAGTTGAACAGACTGCACTTATAGTTGCAATAACAGAAGCACTACTTGGACAGACTGGTAAAATATTACTTGCTATAATCGTCAGCCTAGCATGTTTAACAACAGCTATAGGATTATCTTCAGCAGCAGGAAAATATTTCTCAACAATAACTAACGGAAAATTAAAATATGAACATATAGTAGTAGCTGTATGTATATTCTCAGCTGTAATATCTAACTTCGGTGTTAGTACAATAATAAACTTCTCAGCACCAATCTTAAGTATAGTATACCCAGCAACAATAACATTAATCATACTTTCACTATTCGGTGACAAGATTAAAAATGATAATGTATTCATCTGTGGAACTTATATGGCACTACTTACGAGTGTACTTACAGTAGCAACTGGATACGGAATAAATATACCATTTGTAAATTCTCTTCCACTTGCAAACTTAGGATTTAACTGGGTAGTTCCAGTTGCAATAGCAGCGGTAATAGGTAACTTCATACCATCAAGAAAAGCTGCTTAATCAAAACTGATTAGGAATAATAAATTTACAGTATAATAAATAATAAGCTGCCGTACTGATTTCTGGTACGGCAGTTATTTTTATGTGTATTATAAAAAAGTATTGAATTTAGAGATTAGAAGAATTTCAAATATGGAAATACATAATGATTTTAAGATATGATTTAAACTTCTTATAAAATACATGACAGATATTAAATATATTATGATTAAAATGGAATTTACTGTATAATTATTATATAAAAAATATTTTGGAGTTGATGAAATGATAAAAGATAAAAGTGTAAAAGAGATAAAAGAAATAGCAGATTCTCTTGAAGAAAGCCAATATATAGAATTTATAGAAAAACTTAAAGGTGATGACAGAAAGTCTGTTCAGAAAATAGCTATAAGTATGGCTAAAAAACTTGATAAAGCAAGGGCTGAAGAAAAAAGACTGGAAACAATAAATACCTATGAAAATGAAGGATATTCAAAAGGATATACTTATATAGGGGGAATAGATGAGGCAGGAAGAGGTCCTCTTGCGGGTCCTGTTGTAGCAGCAGTTGTTGTTTTTAAACCGGGGACAAAGATAAAGTATATAAATGACTCTAAAAAATTAAGTGAAGAAAAAAGAAATGAGTTATTCGATATTATAAAAGAGGAAGCTTTGGACTTTGGAATAGGTATAGTAAATAACGAAGAAATAGATGAGTATAATATATTAAATGCTACATATATGGCTATGAAAAAGGCGATAAACTGTCTTAAAAAGAGTCCAGATTATTTACTTATAGATGCTGTTCATATACCGGGAATTAATATAAATCAGAATCCTATAGTAAAAGGAGATGCAAAATCCATATCAATAGCAGCAGCCAGTATACTTGCGAAGGTTACAAGGGATTCTATAATGTATCAGTATGACGATATATATCCTGAATATGGATTTGCACATCATAAGGGGTATGGAACATCTGAGCACTATAAGGCTATAGAAGAATTTGGAATAACTCCGATACACAGAAAAACATTTCTTAAAAATATAATTGGAAATGAATAAATAGTATAGTAAGAATTAATATATTTTATGATAATTATGTTATAATTGTTGATGTGTTATGGAATGTACAAATATTCTGTAATATCAGCTTTTAAACTGATAATAGGGGTGAAATAATATGGATTATAATGAAATGCTTAAAAATGCCAGAACAAACCTTAATGGAAGTTGTAAGGTATGTAAGGTATGTAATGGGGTAGCCTGTTCAGGAGAAGTTCCTGGAATGGGTGGAAAAGGAACCGGATCTTCATTTATAGAAAATGTGGCTTCACTTGAAAGAGTAAAACTTAATATGAGAGTTATACACAATGTATCAGATCCTGATATGTCAGTAGAACTTTTTGGAAAAAAAATGGATGCACCTATCTTTGCTGCGCCAATAAGTGGAACAACTCTTAATATGGGTGGAAAACTTACTGAAAGAGAATACATAGAACCAGTTGTAGAAGGATGTATAAATTCAGGAATATATCCTATGGTGGGAGATACTGCAGTGGATGCCTTTCTTATAGAAAATCTTGATGTTTTAAAATGCCACGGTGGAAATGGAATAGTTTTCATAAAACCTTGGGATAATGAAAATATAATAAAGAAAATAAGACTTGCTGAAGAAGCAGGGGCAATAGCTGTAGGTGTTGATATAGATGCATGTGGACTAGTAACACTTTCTCTTCATGGAAAACCTGTACTTCCCAAAAGTGTTGAACAGATAAAAGAACTTGTTGCCTCAACTAAACTTCCTTTCATATTAAAGGGAATAATGACAGTTGAAGATGCTCTTATGGCTGTTGAAGCAGGGGCGGATGCAATAGTAGTATCAAACCATGGTGGAAGAGTATTAGACTGTACTCCTGGTGGTGCTGAAGTCCTTCCTGCAATAGCAAAGGCTGTAAAAGGAAAAATAACTATATTTGTAGACGGTGGAGTAAGAACAGGTGTAGATGTAGTTAAGATGATAGGACTTGGAGCAGATGCGGTACTTATAGGAAGACCATTTGTAACAGCTTCATTTGGTGGAGGAACAGATGGTGTTGAAACATATGTAAACAGATTAAAATCAGAATTACAGGGAGCGATGATTCTTACAGGATGTGCTTCTATAAAAGATATAGACGACAAGGTAATATATAAAGGATAGAAAAATAGAGTTATAAAATTAAAAATAACAGAATCAGAAATTATGTTTTATAAAAAATTATAATTATAAAATAACAGAATTTAAAATAAAAAAGACACTTCATATAATGAAGTGTCTTTTTTATTTTAAATTCTGTCTAATACACGGGGGTTATTTTTTATTTAAATTATTCGTTTATATAGCATTCAACTATTTCACCTATATACATAGTGTGAAGGTTGTTGTCAGCATAACATTCATCGTATATTTTCGCATCAAGAAAATCTTCTTTTTTAAGAACAGTTTTGAAATCTTTTTTACATACGAATACAAGCTTGGCTTCCTCATAACTTACTCCATTTCCAAGTTTTACAGGAGTAAGTCCGCATTCAGCAGACATTTTGTCTATATCTCTTCCAGATTTTGAACCAAGTAAAGAAAGAGCATCCTTGTTCCCGTCTTTAAGGAATGTAAGAGTATAGTATTCATTATTATCTATAAATTCTTTTGTATATCTTGTCTGTCTTACATATACAGTAGTAACAGGTTTTCTCCATAATATACCAGTTCCTCCCCAGCTTACAGTCATAGAGTTGAATTTATCCATATCCCCTGCAGCAAGAAGTGCCCAGTCATCAGCTAATAAAGAAAATAAATTAGTGTCAAGTTTCTTAGGGTCTATTTTTTTAAACATAATATCAGTCCTTTCAAATAAAAATATCTCATTAAATAATATACCACTAAAGAAATAATGTGTGAATATATAAGTAGATATAAAATTTAATAAAAAGAAATAATTTATAAAATGCTGTTATTTAGATAATTAGACTATAAAATAAATATTTAAAATGGGATTGTTTTTAAAAGATAAGTCTGAAAAGAAATTTATAATATACTGAATAATATTTACCATATTCGCAGATAATAAATTAAAGGGGGAATATGGAAATGAATAACAGGGAAAAGGGAAAAATAGGAGAGGATATAGCTGCTGAATATATACAACGAAATGGCGGTGAAATACTAAGGAGAAATTACTGGACTGATTTTGGGGAAATAGACATAATAGTGAGAACTGAATCAGAAATAGTTTTTATAGAGGTAAAAAGCAGATATGGAAATAAATTTGGAAATCCTGCAGAGGCTGTTAATTCAGTAAAACAAAAGAAAATAAGAAATGCAGCGATGTTCTACATAAACAGTAATTATCTCAGTGAATTTCAGGTAAGATTTGATGTAATAGAAATATATATAAAGGAAGGAAAAATAAATCATATAGTAAGTGCGTTTTAAAAATTCTAAATGGAGAGATTGTAAATATGATAAGTATAATAAATTCCAGTAATATTATGGGTGTTGACAGTTTTGACGTATCGGTGGAAACGGACATATCAAATGGGATACCTTCTTTTAATATAGTAGGTCTTCCGGGAACAGAAATAAAAGAAGCAAGGGAAAGAGTTAAATCAGCAATAATAAACAGTGGATATATTTTTCCAAATTCGAGAATTGTTGTAAATCTTTCTCCGGCGGATATAAAAAAACAGGGAGCTTTTTTAGACCTTCCAATAAGTATAGGGATTTTAAGGGGAAAAATAACTTCTGACAGGAAGAATATCGAAGAAAGTATATTTGTAGGGGAGCTGTCACTAAACGGTGATATAAAGGAAATAAAGGGAGTACTGCCTATTGTAATAGGGAGCAGGGACAGAGGATATAAAAGAATATTCATACCCTATAATAATTATTCAGAATGTAGTTTTATAAAAGGAATAGATATAATACCCGTTAAAAGTCTTAAAAAATGTATAGCTATTTTAAATGGTGGAATATCTGAAAATGAAATAGAAATTCTTAAAGAAGAATCTTTGAGTATGAACATAAAAAGTGTGGAAAATATAAAATATGATGATTTTGTGGATATAAAAGGAAATATCTTTTTAAGAAGATGTGCTGAAATTTCAGCAGCAGGTGGACATCATATGCTTATGATAGGTCCTCCAGGCTCTGGAAAATCATTTGTAGCAAAAAGAATACCAGGAATATTACCCAATATGGATGATGATGAGGCTCTTGAAGTTAATAAAATATACAGTGTATATGGAAACAAAAAGGATATAAATAAAAGGCCGTTCAGATCTCCGCATCATACTGTAACAGAAAAGTCCCTTATAGGTGGTGGTTCAGATGCAAGAGCGGGGGAAATAACACTGGCGCATAAAGGTATATTATTTTTAGATGAGATACCGGAATTTGACAGAAGAACACTTGAGGCTCTGAGACAGCCAATAGAGGATAAAAAAGTAAATATATCTAGAATAAGAAACAGTATAAGTTATCCAAGTGATTTTCTCATGATTTCTGCAATGAATCCATGTCCATGTGGATACTTTGGTTCTGAAAAGGAATGCAGATGTAAAAGGTATGAAATAGACAGATATTTAGGAAAATTGTCGGGGCCACTGTTAGACAGAATAGATATATTTGTAGAGGTTGAATCAATGGGATTTGAAGATATATCATCATCAGAATCAGGAGAAAGTTCAGAGGCGATAAAATACAGGGTTCAGAGAGCGAGAGAGATACAGAGAAAAAGATTTAAAGAACATAATGGAAAGACAAATAGGGATATAAACATTTCTGATATAAACAGATATTGTAATCTGGATGATAAATGTAAAAAGGTACTTGAGATAATATTTAAAAAGTACAGACTGAGTAACAGGAGTTATACCAGACTTGTATCAGTAGCAAGGACAATCGCAGATCTTTCGGATAGAAAAGATATAAATGAAGATGATATATTAGAGGCGTTTTCAATGCGAAAAGTTTATTATAAGTACTTTGAAAGAAATAAATTGGAGTTTTAAAATATAAAAATTTATATTTTTATAGTAAATATAATATTAATTTTAATATAAATATAAAAATATACTATATTATAAATATATATTTACTTATCAATAAAATATATATTTATAATCTGAAAAATAAATATTCTATAAAAATAGAATTATATCTTTAAAGTATAGGTTTTCAAATCTATACTTTTTTATTAAAAAACAGAAAATAAATTTTATGTATAAAATTGACAAGATGCATATAAATGTTGATATATAAGGAAAAGAAGGAGTTATTATATGAATAAAAGAGAGACGTATTTATGGCTTTATGGTGTTGTGGGGTGTGGTAATTCTACTATAGATAAAATTGATAATCAGTGTAATAATATAGAAGAAATATTTGATTTTTCAGTAAAAACAATATATAATCTTGAAGGAGTAAGGGAAAGTATAAAAAAAAGGATTGTAGATTTAAGAAGCAGAGCTCATTTTGATAATTATATTGAAGATTTATACAGAAGAAATATAATTTATACGATTATAGGGGACAGCGACTATCCTGAAAAATTACAACAGATATACGATGCTCCAAAAGTTTTATACTATAAAGGAAACATAGATAGATTAAATGAAAATCTGTCTATTGCCATTGTGGGTTCAAGAAAAAATACTATTTATGGTAAGGAATGTACCAAAAAGATTTCTTCTGAGCTTACGGGTTGTGGTGTAAACATAATAAGCGGACTTGCCATAGGAATAGATGCAATTGCACACGAAGCATGCGTGAATTCTGGTGGATATACAGTCGGGGTTTTAGGTTCAGGACTTGATAAACCGCTTCCAAAGACAAATATCTGGCTTATGAACAGTATTGTCGAAAATGGAGGGGCTGTAATTTCAGAACATAGTATAAATAAAATTGTAAAGCCATATTATTTTGCAAGCAGAAACAGAATAATAAGCGGGCTTAGTGAAGGGGTTGTAATAGTAGAAGCAGCTGAAAAAAGTGGTGCGGTAATAACCGCTGAACTTGCGGCTGAACACGGCAGGAATGTATTCGCCGTACCTGGAAGTATATTCTCTGATATGAGTAGAGGATGCCATAAACTTATAAAAGACGGTGCAAAACCAGTTTCTACAATAGAAGATATTATAGAAGAATACAGTATCTTTAATGAAGAAAACGAAAAAAATAATACTTCGGATAATCTATTGAAAAATTTTGAGATAGACTTTGAATCAAGTATTATAATTAAACTTTTAAAGGAAAATGGTGAAATGAGTAAGAATAAAATATGCGAAACTGCTGATATAAATATAGAAAGAGTAAATCCTATAATAGAAAAACTCAAATTATATGATATTATATTTGAAAGTGGAAATGATAGATATAATCTGAGAATATAAAAAATTATATGGAGGTGTGTCTTTTGGCAAAGATACTAGTCATTGTGGAATCACCTGCAAAGGCGAAAACAATAGAAAGATATTTGGGAAAAAGCCATTACACAGTAAAGGCTTCGGTTGGACATGTAAGAGATCTTCCAAAGAGCAAACTTGGAATTGACATAGAAAATAATTTTGAGCCAGGATATATAAACATAAGGGGAAAAGGGGATCTTATAAAAGATCTTAAAAAGACTGCTAAAAAAGCAAGTAAAATATATCTTGCAACCGACCCTGACAGAGAGGGAGAAGCTATTTCATGGCATCTTGAACATATACTTGGTATAGATAATGATGAGCCGTGCAGAATAGAATTTAACGAAATAACAAAAACAGCAATAAAAACAGCAATAAAAAGTCCAAGAAGGATAAATCTTGATCTTGTAGATGCACAGCAGGCGAGAAGAGTAATAGACAGACTTCTTGGATATCAGATAAGTCCTGTATTATGGCGGAAAGTGAGAAAGGGATTAAGTGCGGGTAGAGTTCAGTCTGTAACAACAAAGCTTATATGCGACAGAGAAGAAGAAATAGAGGCATTTATACCTAAGGAATACTGGACACTTGACATATCTGCAGAAACAAAGAATAATGAAATAATAGATTTCAAGCTTCATAGTAAAGATGGAGAAAAGATAGAAATAAATAATGAAAAAGAAATAAACAATATAATAAAAAGTATAGAAGGTAATGATTTACAGATATCTAAAATAGAATCAAAGAAGAGAAGAAAATCAGCACCAAAGCCTTTTACAACAAGTGTACTTCAGCAGGAAGGTGTAAATAAATTAGGATTTTCAACAAAGAAAACAATGAAAATTGCACAGGAACTTTACGAAGGGGTCGATATAAAGGGAGAAGGGACTACTGGTCTTGTATCTTACATAAGAACAGACTCAAACAGAATTTCTGATGAAGCAAAGGATAAGGCTAAAAACTATATACTTGATAATATAGGAAACGATTACTATAAGGAAGTAAAAAAAACTGCTGAAAAGAAAAGTGGTAAAAAAGTTCAGGATGCTCATGAGGCTATAAGACCTACTGATGTAGAAATGACTCCTGACAGTATAAAAGATTCTTTATCTAAAGACCAGTATAAACTTTATAACCTTATATGGAGAAGATTTGTAGCCAGTCAGATGGAGGACTCTGTATTTGAACTTATGACTGTCGAAACAGAAATAAACGGATATATGTTCAAGGCCACAGGATCTAAAATGATATTTGATGGTTATACAAAGATATACAGTTTTAAAGACAGAGAAGACAAAATACTTCCGGAAATACAGGTAGATGATATGCTTAGTCTTTCTGAAATAATGCCGGAACAGCATTTTACACAGCCACCAGCAAGATATACTGAGGCAAGTCTTGTAAAAACACTTGAAGAACTTGGAATAGGTAGACCAAGTACATATGCTCCAACAATAGCAACTATATTAAACAGAGAATATGTTGAAAAAAATGGTGCAAGTCTTATACCTACAGAACTTGGAAAGCTTGTAACTGACATATTAAAAGTTAATTTTTCAAGACTTGTAGATGTAGATTTCACAGCAGATCTTGAAAATAAACTTGATACAATAGAAATAGGAGATGCCGACTGGAAAGAAGTTGTAAAAGAATCATATGAACCTTTTGCAGAGGCAATAAAAGAAGCTATTGAAAAACTTGAAAAGATAAATATGGATGTCGAAACAGATGAAATATGCGAAAACTGTGGAGAACATATGGTGATAAAATACGGTAGATTCGGTAAATTTATGGCATGTAAAAATTACCCTGAATGTAAAACTACCAAGCCCATAGTAAATAAAATAGGTGTAAAATGTCCTAAATGTAAGGATGGAGATATAATAGTAAGAAAAACCAAAAAAGGAAGAGCCTTCTATGGTTGTAGCAATTATCCTGATTGTGATTTTGTTGAATGGAATAAGCCGGTAGAAAAGACTTGTCCTGAATGTGGTTCATATATGATAGAAAAAGTTTCCAAAAAAGGAACTAAAAATGTATGTTCAAATAAGGAATGTGGATACGAAATTGCTATCGAAGATTAAATAGAGTGATAATTCTTAATAATATTAAAAAATCAGAAAAGTATATAATATTGAGATAATCAAAAAAATATTGAAAATTAAAAAAAATGGCAAAATTATATTGAAAATAAGTCAAAATTATGATAATCTTTCATTAGAATAAGAGAAAAGTGTAATTTAAGGGCTATAAATATTGAAAATTTAGTGGAAAATTATATTAAATAGCATTTTTGTCAAGGAGATGATATCATATGGTAAGTGATTTATTAAGAAAAACTAGAAAAATAAACAGAACTTTACAGACTAGTGGTGGAAGTAGTGTATCTTTTAACATACTAGCAGGGGCACTTGGAGAAGTTCTTGAATCAAACACATATATAACAAGTGTAAAAGGTAAAGTATTGGGTCTTCACCTTAATGACGAAGAAGACAGCTCAGTAATAGAAGATGAATTAACAAAACAGAAGAGATTCCCAGAAGAATATACAAAAAATCTTTTAAAAGTAAATGATACAAAAGATAATCTTACAGGTGAAGAACTTCTAAAAGTATTCCCATTTGAACAGGACAGAGTAAATAAAAGAACTATAATAGTTCCTATACACGGGAGTGGAGAAAGACTTGGAACTCTTATAATATCAAGATATGACAATGATTTTACAGATGAAGATCTTGTTGTAGCTGAATATTCAGCTACAGTTGTTGGTCTTGAAATATTAAGAGCAATAAGCGAAGAAATGGAAGAAGAAATGAGAAAGAAAGCAGTTGTTCAGATGGCTATAGGAACTCTTTCTTATTCAGAACTTGAAGCCGTTGAACACATATTTGCTGAACTTGATGGAAAAGAAGGACTTCTAGTTGCTAGTAAAATAGCTGACAGAGTTGGTATAACAAGATCAGTAATAGTAAATGCTCTTAGAAAATTTGAAAGTGCTGGTGTTATAGAATCAAGATCTTTAGGAATGAAAGGTACTCATATAAGAATACTTAATGATAAACTTCTTGAAGAACTTGCAAGAACAAAAGAAAATAGATAGTATTAAATATTATGATTTAAAAGGGACATCTGATAAAGATGTCCCTTTTAAATTGCTTTAATTGTATAAACTTGATTTTATAAATATAAATAATATAGAATAGGAGATAGATTAATAACATGGAGGTGATATAAGTGCAACCATTAGCGGATAGATTAAGACCTAATAATATAGATGATATGGTGGGACAGCGTCATATAATAGGTAAAGGAAAAATAATGAACAAGCTTATAGAAAGTGGAAATATACCTAACATGATATTTTACGGACCACCAGGTACTGGGAAAACAACACTGGCTAATATAATAGCGAATGTAACTGGTAAAAAATATGTAAAACTAAATGCCGTAAATTGCGGTGTAAAAGAAATTAAAGAGGTTATAGACTCAGCAAAGGGAGATTTATTTACATACAATGGAATAATACTTATGCTTGACGAAATACAGGCTTTAAACAGAAAGCAGCAGCAGTCACTTCTTGAAGTTATTGAGGAGGGATCTGTAACTCTTATAGCCAGTACTGCAGATAATCCATATTTTGTAATATACAAGGCGATATTAAGCAGAAGTACGGTATTTGAATTTAAGGCAATAGATAGAGAAGATATAATAACAGGTCTTGAAAACTGTATTGAAAAATTAAAAAAGACAATATCGTATAATGATATTAAATTTGAAAAAGAAGCGATTGAATATATAGCTGATACATGCAATGGTGATATGAGAAGTGCCATAAATAAACTTGAACTTGTATTTAATATGGGTATAAATATAGCTGAAAATACAGTTGATATAAATCTCAAAAATGTAGAGGAGGCCTCAAGTACAAAACCAATGAGCTATGATAGGGGCGGAGATGACGGATACTCAATATTATCGGCATTTCATAAATCGCTCAGGGGGTCTGATCCAGATGCGGCAATACATTATCTGGCAAGACTTTTAAAGGCGGGGGATATACAGAATGCGGCCAGAAGGCTTTTATGCGTTGCCTCAGAGGATGTTGGTCTTGCGGTTCCAAATGCAGTATCCGTAACCTATGCATGTGTGTCATCAGCACTGCAATTAGGGCTTCCTGAGGCCAGACTGCCACTTGCACAGGCTACTATATACCTTGCACAGTGTCCAAAGTCAAACTCTGTTATATGTGCAATAGACAGCGCTATGGCCGATATAGATACTGAGGATATAGGAGAGATTCCGATGCATCTAAAAGATGCACATTATCGGGGGGCTTCAAAGCTTGGAAGAGGAGTTGATTATAAATATCCTCATAATTATCCAGGCAATTGGACACAACAGGATTACCTTCCTAAAAATATAAAAGATAAGAAGTACTATGTTCCCGGGAATAATAAGAATGAAAAAGCATATGCTGGTTACTGGGAACGGATGAAAAATACAAATAATAAAAAATAAACAAGCTACTTTAAAAATGAAATTCAAAATCAATTAAAACCACACTATAATTAAATAGTGTGGTTTTAATTTTAAAAAAATAATCTTGACAAAAAAGGTCGGGTATAATAGAATTAAATCATAGCAAAATAGTAGACATTAAAGAAGAGGGTGAAGCTAATGAAACTTTCCACAAAAGGAAGGTATGGACTAAAGGCTATGCTGGAGCTTGCCATTCGTTACAACGAAGGCCCTATATCGATAAAGTATATAGCAGAGAGCCAGGATATTCCAGAACGGTATCTCGAACAGCTGTTTTCTAAACTAAAAAAATCAGGTCTTATAAAAAGTATAAGAGGTGCACAGGGTGGATATATGCTTATGGATGAACCATCAAAGATATCAGTAGGAGATATTCTCAGAGTATTAGAAGGTCCTATATCAATATCTGAATGTATTTCAGAAGATGGAAAATGTTCGAAGCAGTCTAAATGTGCTACAAGGCTAGTTTGGAAAAGAATGAAAAAGGCAATAGATGAAGTTGTCAATACAACTTATCTTCAGGATATAGTTGATGACTGGAAAGAGATAAATTAAAGAGAATAATTAGAGAGAGATAGAATAAATAAAATAAAAGGATAAGAGAGGGATAAAAACATGGACGCTAAAAAAAGAATATATATGGATTATTCAGCAACTACACCAGTAAAAAAAGAAGTTGTTGAGGAAATGCTTCCTTACTTCAGCACAGATTTTGGGAATGCATCAAGCTTTTATGATTACGGACACGAAGCAAAAAGAGCACTTGAAAAAGCAAGAGAAAGAGTTGCTGATTTAGTAAAGGCAAAACCTGAAGAAATATTCTTTACAGCAGGTGGATCTGAAAGTGATAACTGGGCTATAAAGGGTGCAGCGTTTTCATGCCAGAGAAAAGGAAAAGGAAATCACATAATAACATCAAAAATAGAACATCACGCAGTTCTGCATACATGTGAATATCTTGAAAAGAACTTTGGTTTTGAAGTTACTTATCTTGATGTTGATGAAGAAGGTAAAGTAAGGCTTGAAGATTTAAAAAATGCAATAAAAGATACTACTATATTAATAACAATAATGTTCGCAAACAATGAAATAGGAACTATACAGCCTATAAAAGAAATAGGTAAAATAGCCAAAGAACATAAAATATTATTCCATACAGATGCGGTTCAGGCAGCAGGAAATGTTCCAATAGATGTAAAAGATATGGGAATAGATATGATGAGTATGTCTTCACATAAAATATACGGACCTAAAGGTGTAGGTGCCATGTTTATAAGAAGAGGAGTTAAAATAGACAACATCATACATGGTGGAGCTCAGGAAAAGAAAAAAAGAGCAGGAACTGAAAACATACCAGCAATAGTTGGATACGGAAAAGCAGCCCAGATGGCAAATGAAAATATGGAAAAACATATAAAAGAGCTTAGAAGACTTAGAAATAAACTTAGAGATGGAATAGTTGAAAGAATACCACATACAAGAGTAAATGGTGCTCTTAGCGACGAAGAAAGACTTCCAGGAAATATAAACTTCTCATTTGAATATATAGAAGGAGAAGGAATATTATTACTTCTTAATCATAATGGAATATCTGCTTCAAGTGGTTCAGCTTGTACATCGGGATCTCTTGACCCATCACACGTACTTATGGCAATAGGTCTTCCTCATGAAAAAGCTCATGGATCACTTAGACTTACAGTAGGAGATTTCACAACAGAGGAAGATATAGACTATATAATAAGTGTACTTCCAGGAATAATAGAAAGATTAAGAGGAATGTCTCCACTTTACGATGAAGCAAGAGAAAGAGGAGAAATATAGTAGGATTATAGATTTAAAAAGACATAAATAAAATTTGACGATACAGAGTAAAGCGTATAATATATATAATATTGAGAAATGCGCAGATTACAGACTAACAGATAATAAAATAAAAATAATTAATTTAAGGTTATTATACGGAGGAAAAAATCATGGAATATAGCGATAAAGTAATGGACCATTTCTTCAATCCAAGAAATATGGGAACAATAGAAAATGCAAGTGGTGTTGGTGAAGTAGGAAACGCAAAATGTGGAGATATAATGAAAGTATATCTTGATATAGAAGATGAAATAATTAAGGATGTAAAATTCAAAACGTTTGGATGTGGAACAGCAATAGCAAGCTCATCAATGGCAACTGAAATGATAAAAGGTAAAAGTATACACGAAGCTCTTCAGGTTACAAATAAAGCAGTAACGGAAGCACTGGACGGTTTACCACCAGTGAAAATACACTGCTCAGTATTAGCTGAACAGGCAATAAAAGCAGCACTTATAGATTACTCTAAGAAAAACGATATAGAAATACCTGAACTTGAAGGGTACGAAATAAATGATGCTCATGATCACGGTGTAGAAGAAGATTAATAATACGTACTTTGAGAGAATAAAACGGGGGTTTTAATGAATAAAAGAGTCATGATAGGTATGAGCGGCGGAGTTGATAGCTCCGTCGCTGCATATCTTTTAAAGAAAAAAGGATATGATGTAGTCGGGGTAAATATGAAGCTCTGTCCCGATGAAACAGGAAAAGAGGATACTTCAATAAAAGATGCGCAGAAGGTAGCGGAAAAACTGGGCATTCCTTTTTACGTTTTAGACCTGCAGGAAGAATTCAGGGAAAAAGTAATAGAAAACTTCATAAGTGAATATACAAGTGGAAGAACTCCGAATCCATGTGTAGTATGTAATAAGTTTATAAAATTTGGTCTGTTCTTTGACAAGGCAAAGGAATTTGACTGTGACTATATAGCGACAGGACATTATGCAAGAATTGAAAAAGATGAAAAAAACGGCAGATATCTTCTTAAAAAGGGAGATTCTGCAAAAAAAGACCAGACATATGACTTATACAATATAAAGCAGGAGCAGCTTAAAAGAATACTTCTTCCAATTGGAGAGTACGAAAAAGACGACGTAAGGGCACTTGCGAAGGAAATAGGACTTGAAGTGCATAATAAAAAAGATAGTCAGGAAATATGTTTTATAAAAGATAATGACTATATAAAATATCTTAAAAAGCATATGAAGAAAAAGGTAAAACCGGGTAACTTTGTAGAGCTTGACGGAGAAGTTATAGGAAAACATAAAGGTATAATAAACTATACAATAGGTCAGAGAAAAGGGCTTGGAGTAACATTTGGAAAGCCTATGTTTGTTGTAGACATAAATGCAAAGGATAATACAATAGTATTAGGTGATAACAGCGATCTTTTCAGGAGTGAACTTATAGCATCAAATGTAAATATAATACCGTTTGATTTTGATGAAATGAAAGAGCCTGTAAGAGTTGAAGCAAAGGTAAGATATGCAGCAAAGCCATCTCCGGCTACTGTATATAAAATATCAGAAAATAATATAAGAATAGTCTTTGACGAGCCACAGAGAGCTATAACAAAAGGCCAGTCTGTTGTTATGTACGACGGAGATATTCTTGTAGGTGGAGCTGTAATAGAAAAAATACTATAATACAGAATTTAATATATAAAAATATTCTTGAAAATACATGGAATATTTAGTATGATATATAGTATAGATTTAAAAATAAATGCAGTGAAGAGAAGGAGTAGACTTTCTGATTTTTCAAAGAGAGAGGGCGATGGTGTAAATCCCTTAAAATAGGAAAGTTGAAGCAGTCTTGGAGCAGAAATCCGGAAATTATATTTTTTTAATATAAAATTATGGGTTTACGTTAGTTGCGTTAAGACTAAGGATTACCGGAGATACAGATAAATCTGTAAATTAGGGTGGTACCGCGAATAATACTCGCCCCTATGCAATGACATAGGGAGCGGGTTTTTTTATTTCAAGGAAAACCGTACTCTGTTAATAATAAATAAAAATCATCGGGAGGATAAAATTATGGAAAAAATGGGATTAAACGAGATAAGAAGTAAATTTTTAGAATTCTTCGAATCAAAAGGACACTACGTTGGTACAAGTTACCCTCTAGTTCCTAAAAATGACAAGAGCTTACTTCTTATAAATGCAGGAATGGCACCTTTAAAGAACTTCTTCTCAGGAGTAGAAGTTCCACCAAAAAGCAGAATGGCTACATGTCAGAAATGTATAAGAACAGGAGATATAGAAAATGTAGGTGTAACAGCAAGACATGCTACTTTCTTCGAAATGCTTGGAAACTTCTCATTCGGTGACTACTTCAAGAGAGAATCTCTTGCATGGGGATGGGAGTTTGCTACAGAATGGCTTCATATACCAGAAGATAAAATATGGGTAACAGTATATGAAGAAGATGATGAAGCCTTTGAAATATGGTCAAAAGAAATGGGATTCCCAAAAGAAAGAATAGTAAGACTTGGAAAAGACGATAACTTCTGGGAAATAGGACTTGGACCATGTGGACCTTGTTCAGAAATATACTTTGACAGAGGAGAAGGAACAGGATGTGGATGTGAAGACTGTAAGCCGGGTTGCGACTGTGACAGATTCCTTGAATTCTGGAACCATGTATTCACTCAGTTTTCTAAAGAAGAAGATGGAAGCTATACTGAACTTAAAAACAAAAATATAGATACTGGTATGGGTCTTGAAAGAATAGCATGTATAATGCAGGGTGTTGACAATATATTCGAAGTAGATACTATACATTCGATACTTGAAACAGTAACTAAATTAACTGGTGCTGAATATGGAAAAAATAAAGCAACAGACAAATCTATAAGAATAATAACAGATCACATAAGAGCTGTATCATTTATGATATCAGACGGTATAATACCTTCAAATGAAGGAAGAGGATATGTACTAAGAAGACTTCTTAGAAGAGCAGCAAGACATGGAAAACTTCTTGGAATGAAAGATACATTCCTTTACAAAATAGTAGATGAGGTTGTAAGAATAAGTGGAGGAGCATATCCTGAACTTGTTGAAAAACAGGAATATATAAAGAAAGTTATAAGAATAGAAGAAGAAAAATTCAACGAAACAATAGATCAGGGTATGGATATGCTTTCTTCATATGTTGAAGAACTTAAAAAAGAAAGTAAAAAAGAACTTAGTGGAGAAGTAGCATTCAAATTATACGATACATACGGATTCCCAATAGACCTTACTCTTGAAATACTTGATGAGCAGGGACTTTCTGTTGATGAAGAAGGATTCAAGGCAGAAATGGAAAAACAGAAAGAAAGAGCAAGAACAGCAAGAGGAAATATGGATGGAGAAAGCTGGAAAGAAGATCCACTTGCAAAAGAAGAAGATGTTGAATCTGTATTTGAAGGATACAAAAACCTTGAAGGTAAGGGAAATGTTAAATCTATAGTATCGGGAGATGAAATAGTCGAAAAAGCTTGCGAAGGTCAGGAAATTATAGTAGTATTAGACAAAACTACTTTCTATGCTGAAGGTGGAGGACAGGCAGGAGACTGTGGATACCTTGTTGGAGACAACTGCAAAATAGCAGTAAAGAGCACTAAAAAAGGACCTAACAACAGTATAAAACATATAGGTACAGTTGAATGCGGTGAAGTTAAAAAAGGAGATACTTTAGCTACTAACGTTGATGTTGAAACAAGAATGGCATGCTCAAGAAACCATACAGCTACACATCTTCTACACAGCGCTCTTAAAAATGTTCTTGGAGAACATGTAAACCAGGCAGGTTCTCTAGTTACAGCTGACAGATTAAGATTTGACTTTACTCATTTTGAAGCTTTAACAGCTGATGAGTTAAAATCAATAGAAAAAATGGTAAATGATAAAATATTTGCTGCACTAGATGTAAACGCTGAAGTAATGAGCATAGACGATGCAAAAGCAAAAGGAGCAACTGCTTTATTCGGTGAAAAATACGGAAATGAAGTAAGAGTTGTAACTATGGGAGATTATTCTATGGAACTTTGTGGTGGAGCACATCTTTCAAATACTGCACAGGCAGGAATGTTCAAGATAGTATCTGAAGGTGGAGTTGCATCAGGAGTCAGAAGAATAGAAGCTATAACAGGAAAGGCCGTATACGATTATCTTAACGAAAGAGAAAATCTTATAGGAAATGTATGCGCAGCAATAAAAGCTAAAGAAGATCAGCTTATCCACAGAATAGGAAATGTTTTAGAAGAAAATAAAAATCTTGAAAAAGAAGTACATGACTTAAAGACACAGATAAGCCTTCAGGCAGCTGACTCTATACTTGACTCAAAAGTTGATGTAAAAGGTGTAAGTCTTATAACAAATAAATATGAAAACACAGATATGAATACATTAAGAGAAACTGCAGATAGTTTAAGAGATAAGCTTGAAAGCGGTGTTGTAGTTCTTGCTGCTGTATCTGATGGAAAAGTAAACTTTGTTGTAACAGCTACAAAAGATGTAATAGAAAAAGGAGTACATTCAGGTAATATAGTAAGAGAAGTTGCAAAGGTAGCCGGCGGAAAAGGTGGAGGAAGACCTAATATGGCTCAGGCTGGTGCTTCTGATGTTTCAAAAGTTGATGAGGCTTTAAGTTATGCTAAGGAAGTTATAGAATCTCAGGTTAAATAATTTCCGAATAATTTAAGGAGGTATTCAAATTGGATAAAAATTTAGATTACACTATGAAATTTGAAGGAATTCAGCAGGAAAAAATGAGAGTTGAAGACGCTATAAAAATAGTTTATGAGTCTCTTAAAATAAAAGGATATAACCCTATAAATCAGCTTATAGGGTATCTCCTTTCTGGAGATTCAAGTTATATAACAAGTTATAACAATGCGAGGGAAATAATAAGACAGTTTGAAAGAGATGAAATCCTTGAGGAAGTTATAACAAAATATCTTGAGGAAAGTAGGTAAATGGATGCTTAAAAAAATAATATCACTACTTGCGGCTGTAATGATATTCTGCGTATCTTCGTTTCAGTTTGGTTTTGCCGAGGAAAGGGGCAAGGTAATATTCATAAATATGAGTAGAACCAGCCTTGAAAATATGCTTTCGATAAAGGCAATAAACAATAGAACTGAGAATAAAGGATATATCGGTCTTATGAATATAAAGGGCGATATGGGAAATGATGACGCAAGGGCCAATGCAAGTATGGGTGCTACAGGTAGAGCGACGGTAGGTAAGTTTGAGGAGGAGTCTATTGTAAACTTTATAAATACAACTCCAGAAGCTGCAAAAGAATTTAAAGCCTCTACAGGTAAAGAAGCGGGTGCCATAATAAACACAGAGATAAACAGATCGAATAATGAAAATATAGAAGTTGGAGAATTTGAATCTACTCTTGGTATGATAGGTCAGAAAATGAACGAAAACGGATTAAAAACAGCTGTTATAGGAAACTCTGATTTATATAAAGATGGCGAAATAATTGAAAAAAATAGAAACACGGCTTTTATGGCTATGGATAATATCGGTAGAGTAAACAACGGTAATATAGACGATATAAATGTAAAAGACTCTAATATGCCGTTTGGAGTATCAACAGATTATAAAAAGCTTAAAAAAGAAACAAAAGAGCTTTATGAAAACAGTAACGCGGTATTTGTGGAACTAGGTGATACATACAGACTTGACGAATATAAAATGAACCTTAACGAAGGTACATATGCTACAATGAAAGCCAGAACATATAGCAGAATAAATTCATATCTTGAAGAAGTATTCTCCATGGTAAATGAAAATGATACTGTATATATAGCAAGTGCTTATCCAAGTAATCTTGATTACAGCAATAAAAAAAGATTATCTCCAGTTATAAAATTAAAAGGAAATGATAATTCAAAAGGTGTACTTAAATCAAGTACAACAAGAAGAGACGGGATAATAGCTAATATAGATATCGGCGTTGATATACTTAATGAATTCGGACTTTCTGATGAAACAATGCTTGGTAGAAAATTAGAAACTGAACAGAAGGATGACAACGTTGACTTTTTACTTAATGAATTCTCAAAAATCAATTCAGCAGCACTTATAAGAGCTGGTGTTGTAAATGGATTCGTGGGTGTTGTATCAGCATCTTGGGTATTTGGTATGTTGGCGGTTCTTCTATCTAAAAAAATATCTAAAGATTATCAGGAAAAAATATTCAAAGTACTTAAAGAGCTTATAAAACTTGGTATAATAATGCCTCTGGCATTTATGATAGCTCCTATATTTGGATTCAGTGGACAGATTACAATGTCTCTTGGAATAATAGGATGTGCTGTATTAATATACCTTATAGCTACAAAAGTATTTAAGGATAATGATATGGCTCAGATGGGTCTTGTTGCGGGAGTAACTATTGCTGTACTTTCAGTGGATTCAGTTATGGGTACATTCCTTATGGAAAACAACGTAATGAGTTATGACGCAATGGTAGGTGCAAGATACTATGGTATAGGAAATGAATATGAGGGTGTAGCAATAGCGAGTGCGATATTTACATTTGCAACACTTTTATACTATAAAAAAATACCTAAATGGTCAGTACCAGTTATGTCAGTAATTATACTTTTAGCCAGTGCACATCCTGCAATGGGAGCAAATGTAGGGGGTGCAATATCACAGAGTGTGGCATATCTTCTATTTATAATGCTTATCTACGGCGTTAAAATAGACTGGAAGAAAGTTATATTATTAGGTCTTGCAGCAGCAGGAGTTGTAGGTGTATTTGCATATATGGATATAGCTTCGGGAACTCCTACACATCTTGGGTTATTTGTACAGCAGATAATGCTTAATGGTCCACAGGAAATAATACTTACATTCACAAGAAAGATACAGATGAATGTACAGCTTGCTCAGACAAGTGTATGGATAAATATACTTATAGTTGGTATATTAATAATAGCAGCTTTATTATTTAAACCTACAAAACACTTTAAACTTATATCTGACAGATATCCAGAAATATTTAAAGGTTTTGCAGCATCTATGGTTGGTTGTATAACAACACTTATAGTAAATGACTCTGGTATAGTTGCGGCTTCAACAGCTTCTATATATATACTAATACCTATAATGGTTATAACTATAAATATGCTTCTTGAAAGTGAGAAAAAGGGGGCTGATAAAGATGCTGACAGGTAGAATAATGGGTCTTGATATAGGTGACAGAACTATAGGTGTTGCTGTTAGCGACCTTATGGGAATGACTGCACAGGGTGTAAAGACAATAAAAAGAACAAGTAAAAAAAATGATATAGAAGAAATAAAGGCTATAATAAAAGACAAACAGGTCAATAAAATAGTCTCAGGACTTCCTAAGAATATGAATGGAACAGTTGGCCCTCAGGGAGAAAAAGTAAAAAAATTATGTGAATTAATTCATGAAGAAACTGGTCTTGAAATAGAATTCTGGGATGAAAGACTTACAACAGTAGCTGCCGAAAGATCTCTTCTTGAAGCAGATGTAAGCAGACAGAAAAGAAAAAAAGTTATAGATATGCTTGCTGCGGTAATAATACTTCAGGGATATCTTGACTTAAACGTAAAATAGTTTAATAATACATATAAGAGAATGTATTTAAAATAAAAAATAATAAAATAATGAGGTGATTTCAATGGAAAACAACAACACATATGATGAAAACATAGTAACAATCATCGACGAAGATGGAAATGAGTTTGAATTTGAAATAATAATAACTCTTGAAGCTGAAGGAAAAGAATACGCTGTATTAATGCCAACAGATGAAGAAGAGGAAGAAGCATACATATTCAGACTAGAAGAAGATGAAGATGGAGCTGTAATATGCGATATAGAAGACGACGACGAATATGAAACAGTTGTGGCTGCATATGAAGCTTTAATGGAAGAAGAAGGACTAAACTTCGAAGAAGAATAGAAAAATAAAAAAATATTGAAAAAATAAAAGAGGTGGTAATCATTTTCAGATGACCACCTCTTTTAATTATTTATGATAAAAACTTAAAAAAATAAAAAATACAGATAGAACACTCTAATAAATAAAAGCACATACAAGCAATATACTCATTGTTATATTAATATTGATTTTTATACTCATTGACAAAACCTTTTTTTTAATATAATATTTTATTATGTTATCAATTGAAAAGAATTAGGAGAGGTGGATATTGTGGAAGATAAAAAAATGGACATATTAAAAGAAAAACTTAAAAAGACAGGATTTAAGATAACACCTCAGAGAAGAGCAATAATAGAAGTTCTTCTTAATAATGAAAGTTATCATTTAAGTAGTGAGGAAATATACGATAAAGTAAGAGAAAGTTGCCCAGAAATAGGACTTGCCACAGTTTATAGAACAGTACGGATACTTGATGAAATCGATGTTATCTCAAAATTAAACCTTGACGAAGGATGTATAAGATATGAATTAAAACTTGGTGAGGATAAAGGTCATAACCATCACCATTTAATATGTAAAAAATGTGGAAAAATAACTGAAGTAAAAGATGACCTTCTTGACAGTATAGAAAAAGAAATAGAAGAAGAATATGGATTTGGAATAATAGACCATGACCTTAAATTCTATGGATATTGTGAAGAATGTGGACACGATAAGAACTAAGTTAAATATTGAAACTTTCAGAGGATATAAATAAAGCTATTGTCTATAATATAGACAATAGCTTTATTTTATTACTTTAAAAAGAAATTATATCCTATATGTTCAATTACTGATAAGAAGGCAAACATGAACAGAACCATAACTATTATGCTTTCTATTAAATCTCCAGATTTTCCACCGACTTTAAGTTTTCCAATTGAATACATTTTTTCAGAAAACGGATAAAACAAAGCCACTCCTTTTTTTGTAAACATATCACAAAATATATGAAGTGCATAAGAAAAGGTAGCTATAAATGCTATTCCTTCAATCTTTATTATTTTTTCTATCGGCATCATCATAGCAAAAACAAGAAGAATCATAACTATACTGTGCGAAAAATTTCTGTGCTTAAGCCATGGGAATATTGAAAAAATAAGTAGCGGGAATATAAATGAAACATCTACATCGGTGTTAAACAGAAGAAAGGAAACCACGATAAGTGTAAAAGATGTAAGAACCTTTCTAACCTTGTAATGATTTACCCTTTGCTCAAAGAATATAACAACCAGTAACGACATCAGACCGCATAGAAAGAAATCAGAGTTCATATTCACAAGTATTATAAATATTAATGTATTTAATATATATACAAGCAGTTTAAATACATTTTCAGAGACTTTTTTATTGAATATAAGACCAGATGCCATTGAATTGGATTTGTCTAGGTCGGGGAGAAGTGAAAAAAGAGCGGATGTAGCAATATTAACAACAGAAACAGGTATCCGGGCAAGTAAAGAAAGCTGTATACCAGCCAAAACGCCTATTGCACAGTGTGTTTTTCCTCTCATAAAATCCTCCTAAAAAATTAAATATAAAATATTATATCATAAAATATAAATTAAGATGATAGAGATAGTTGTTTTAATATAAATAAAATAATATAACTCATTTGCTTTTATAAAATAAAAACGCTATCCTATAATGAAAAGGGAAGATTGTATATATACAATACAGTTATATGTAATAAAAATATTTCTTATAATAATGGCCGATTTATGTTACAATAGTATATAACTGGTAAAAGTGTGCGTGGAAATTATATACTTTTTCAGAATAAAAATAGGGATAAAAATGAGGGATACGGAGAATAAACTCAGGACTGAAATTACATTCTGGAAGATATAACAAAATGAAAACGAGTTGATTATTCGGCAGATTAGAACGGGCTGCCTTTATTTATGCAAAATATAAAAATTTAATATAGAAAAGGAGATGATAACGATGTTCAAAAATGATTGCGAGCGAATAAAAGTTATTCCAATTGGCGGAATGAACGAAATAGGAAAGAATATGACAGTTATCGAATACAAAGACGAAATTGTAATAATAGACGTAGGTATGAGTTTCCCAGAAGATGAAATGCTTGGTATAGACATAGTTATCCCGGATATAACATATCTTGTAAAAAACAGAGACAAGATAAAGGGTATATTTATAACACATGGTCATGAAGACCATATAGGAGCTATTCCATATTTTCTTAAGAAAATAAATGTTCCTGTATATGGATCAAGGCTTAGTATAGGTCTTATAGAGGTTAAACTAAAGGAACATAAACTTGAAAATGTAGAGCTTCATGTAACAAAGCCTCTTGAAAAAATAAAATTCAAAAATTTAGAGGTAGAGTTCTTAAGGGCAACACACAGTATACCTGATTCATATTCTGTTGCGGTGCATACAGACCAGGGAATAATATTCCATACAGGAGACTTTAAGGTGGACCTTACACCAATAGACGGAAATGTTATGGACTTCCACAGAATATGCGAATTAAGTAATGAAGGTGTTCTTCTTATGCTTTCAGATAGTACAAATGCTGAGAGACCAGGATTTACAATGTCTGAAAAGAATGTCGGAAAAGGTCTTGATGAACTATTTACAAAGGCACAGGAAAGCAGAATAATAGTTGCAACATTTGCTTCTAATATACACAGACTTCAGCAGATAGTTGATACGGCAAAAAGATATAATAGAAAAGTAAGTGTTTCGGGAAGATCTATGCTAAATGTTGTAAGTGTGGCAAAGGAATTAGGATATCTTGATGTTGAAGAAGATATGATAATAGACCTTAATGAAATTGATGAATACGAAGATAAAGACTTAGTTATAATAACTACTGGTTCTCAGGGAGAGCCTATGTCAGCTCTTGCAAGAATGGCAAATTCAGAACATAAGAAAATCGAAATAAAAGAAGGCGATTTAGTAATTATATCTGCACATCCAATACCAGGAAATGAAAAACTTATATCAAAGGTAATAAACTTCCTTCTTGAAAAAGGAGCAGAGGTTGTATCATGTGATATAGCAGATATACATGTTTCAGGGCATGCATGTCAGGAAGAACTGAAATTAATGCTTAGAATGGTAAGACCTAAATTCTTTATACCAGCTCATGGTGAGTACAGAATGCTTAAGAGACATGCAGAGCTTGGCGTAGAACTTGGTATACCAAGAGAAAATATATTCGTTATAGAAACAGGAGATGTAGTAGAATTAGATGCGGAGAGTGCAGAAGTCAAAGGAAAAGTTCCAACAGGAAATATACTTGTAGACGGTCTTGGAGTAGGAGATGTTGGAAATATAGTTCTAAGAGACAGAAAACATCTTTCAGAAGATGGTCTTATGACAATAGTTGTTACTATATCTAAAGAAAATGGTGGAGTTTTAGCCGGACCAGATATAATATCAAGAGGATTTGTTTATGTAAGGGAATCCGAAGATCTTATGGATGGAGCTAAACAGATAGTAAGAGATGTTCTTGGAGAATGCGAAGAAAGAAGCATAAAAGAATGGGCATATCTTAAAAATAATATAAAGGATAAACTTAAAGAGTATCTTTATCAGAAGACAAAGAGAAATCCTATGATATTACCTATAATAATGGAAGTATAGTTTGAAATATATATGCCGGAATATTATTATTCCGGCATATTTTATAATCTTAGATTGAGAAATTAAAGGAGAAAAACTATGATTAAAAAAATTGATGAAAAGACAAGAATACTGGCTGCTGTTGGATTTTTATTTTTAGCGGTATCAAATCTTTATGTTTATTTTTCAGGAATAGACAAGTCAATACTGACTATGGTAGGAGCTGCAGCCTGTATAGCGGTTTCTATATATGAAGTAAAAAGAATTTCTGAAATAAGAAAAAATAAAAAGAATTAGACGTCTGTAAATATTTTTATTAAAGGGTAAAAAAGTAATAATTTGTAAATAATTAATGGATAAAATATGGGGTGATTACTTACAAATTATTTTCGATTGTATATAATGAATTTAAAAATCATCGATACAGGGTTTTATATTTAAATTTAAAATAAAAAAATAAAATATATATAATTGGATATTTTTTTATCATTATAAAGCATATATTTTATTAATTAGTTGAATAAGAGTGTTTCATTGTAGTAGAATATAATGGTAATGCAAAATTTAGATTGTATAAATATAGATAATAAAGAAGATGTTGTGAAAATATTAAATATGTTTTGCATAACAGCATAGGATACAGGGAGGAAAGATATGATAAAGTTTGATTATTCTCATGCATGCAGTAAAAATGAGATACTTGCTTATCAGGATAGAGTGAATAAATGCCATAAAGATATAATTGAAAAAACGGGAAAAGGAAATGATTTTCTTGGATGGGTCGATTGGTGTGAAAATTACGATAGAGAAGAATTTGAAGAAATAAAAAAACACGCGGAACACGTAAGAGAAATCTGCAATGTATTTGTAGTTTGTGGAACTGGTGGGTCATACCTTGGGGCTCGTGCCGCAATAGAAATGATAAATGGGCTTTATGCAGATAAAGGCCCTGAAGTAATATTTATAGGAAATACATTTTCTTCAACATATATAACACAGGTAATGAAATATCTGGAAAATAAAGAAGTTTGTGTAAATATTATATCAAAATCGGGAACAACAACTGAACCAGCGGTGGCGTTTAGAATTCTTAAACAGTTCATGGAAAGAAAATACGGAAAAGATGGGGCTAAAAAAAGAATATTTGCCACAACTGACAAAAGCAGAGGAACTTTATACGATTTATCTGTGAAGGAAGGCTATAAAATGTTTGTAGTTCCGGATGATATAGGTGGAAGATATTCTGTTATAACTGCTGTCGGGCTTTTCCCAATAGCTGTTGCAGGTATAAATATAGACGATGTTATGTCGGGGGTTAAAAAAGCATATAATTATTTAAAGAGTCCAAAACTTGAAGAGAATCCGGCATATGAATATGCTGTTGCAAGAAGAGTTCTTGAAGATAATGGAAAAGGCGTTGAAATGCTTATTACATACGATTTCCATACTCAGATGCTTACTGAATGGTGGAAACAGTTATTTGGTGAATCTGAAGGAAAAGACAAAAAGGGAATACTTCCATGTAATGCTACTTTTTCAACAGACCTTCATTCATTTGGACAGTTTATACAGGATGGCAAACATAACCTGTTTGAAACTATTATAAACTTTGAGAAACCTGTGGAAGATATGCTGTTTCCTGATGATGAAGAAAACCTTGATGGAATGAACTATCTTTCAGGTAAGAGTATAGACTGGATGAATAAGATGACAATGCAGGGAACTTTAGAGGCGCATGTGTGTACAGGTAAAGTTCCAAATCTTATAATAACCGCGGAAGATATGGGAGCTGAAACATTCGGATATATATGCTATTTCTTCTTCAGAGCATGTGCGATGACATGTTATCTTATAGATATAAATCCATTTAACCAGCCAGGTGTTGAAATATACAAGAAAAATATGTTCAGACTTTTAGGCAGGGAATAGATAACTGAAAAAATAAATATATTTTAGATATGAAATCCATGACAGCCTCATGGATTTTATTTTTGTAAATTAATAAATATCAGTATTAAGATAGTATTAGAAATATAGGTATTTTATTATAAAATTTGATAAAATAAATTAAATTGGGTATAATAGAATAAATTGTATTTTAGAAAGGAACATTTTATGACAGGATTTGACATATCGACAATTTTAGCAATGGTGGTTGGAATAGCAATAGCTATATCTGTTCATGAATTCGGACATGCATATTCAGCGCATCTTCTTGGAGATGATACTGCAAAAATGTCTGGAAGAATGACTCTTAATCCAGCCAGACATATAGACCCACTGGGACTTTTAGCGCTTATAATATTCCATTTTGGATGGGCGAAACCAGTTCCGGTAAATCCATATAATTATAAAAACTATAAAATAGGAAATCTTATAGTCTCATTTGCGGGCGTATTCTTTAATATAATAACAGCAATAATATGTGCTATTATATATAAACACTCAACTATGTACGCAATACAGACGATATCATATGCATGTATAATATATAACGTAGGATTTGCAGCGTTCAATCTGCTTCCTATACCACCGCTTGACGGATGGGGTGTACTTAGTACTTTCATTCCGTATAAATGGAGTGGATATGCTGAAAGTTTTGAAAGAATAAGCGGAATGGTTTTAATACTTCTTCTTATAACAGGGGGATACAGAATTATAACAGGTCCGATATATTCTTTATTTGCCGGAATAGTATCAATGTTCATGTAATGGTGGTGTTAAAATGGATTATAGTATACAGTTAAGGGTATATGAAGGTCCTATGGATCTTCTCTGTGATCTTGTTTCAAAGCATAAAATAGAGATAAAGGATATATCCATATCTGAAATAACAAAGCAGTACCTTGAATATATTTCGATGATGGATAAAATGGATATGGAAGTTACGAGTGATTTTATAACAATGTCTTCAAAATTACTTGAGATAAAATCAAGATTCCTTTTATATCTTCAGAGAGAAGATGAGGACGAGGAGGATCCAAGACTTGAACTTGTCGAAAAAATAGAAGAGTATAAGAAATATAAAGAGGCATCTCTTAAATTAAAAGAGATGTATTCTAGCGTATATGATAAATTTTATAGAAAAAAAGAAGAAATAGTATCAGATGATACAATAGACACAGATGATATATCTATTGATATGATGTTAAAATTACTACCAAAACTATTAAAGGAAGCTGAAAACAGTGAAAAAGAAATTGCATCTGAAAGGCTTGGACATATAATAAGGGAAAAGCCTGTTTCAGTAGAAAAGAGAATGACTGAAATAAGAGATATTTTAAAAGAAAAAAGAGAAGTGAGTTTTTTGAAAATATCAAAGGGCTCTGGAAAAAATGAAAGAATAGCCACGTTTTTATCTATACTTGAGCTTATAAAAGAAAATGAAGTAATGGTAACTCAGGATAAATTCTTTGACGATATAATTATAAGTGTAAATATGGAGAGTTAATTATGAAGAGAGAAGAAATAAAATATATTATAGAGGCTGTGCTTTTTGCATACGGTGATCCTGTGAGTATAAAAGACCTTAACAATATAATAAACAGTGAGCTTTCTGCTAAAGAGATAGAAATAATGATGAATGCCTTAATAGACGAATACAGGGAAAATGACAGGGGAATTCAGATTTTAAAACTGGAAGACAGATACCAGATGTGCACAAATGATAAATACGCGGATTACATAAAGAAAATCATGGAGCCCCAGAAAAAGAAAAATCTGAGTCAGGCTACAATGGAAACACTGACAATTGTTGCATACAAGCAGCCTGTTACAAAGGCAGAAATAGAGGATATAAGAGGGGTTAAATGCGATAAGGCTATTAGGACTCTTCTTGATAATCATCTTATAATGGAAGCGGGAAGACTTAACAGAATAGGAAAGCCTATAATATACAGAACAACTGACGATCTTTTAAAGGTTCTTGATATAGACTCTTTAAATCAGCTTCCGTCTCTGGATAATGAAAATGAATAAACGAAAATAATAAAAAGCTTCAGACTACTGTCTGGAGCTTTTAATATTTATGATATAAAATTCTTTTGATTTTTATTTTAATACAGCCTCATAAAGAACCTCTCCTATTGGAGCACTTATTTTAAGTGTTGCATTTGAATCAGCTGATGTACTGCTCTTATTTATAAGAACAAGATCCTTTCCTTTATAATAATTTATAAATCCTGCAGCAGGATATACAACAAGTGAAGTGCCTCCTATGATAAGTAAATCTGCTTCAGATATGGCCTTTATACTGTTTCTTATAGTCTCTTCATCGAGCCCCTCTTCATAAAGAACCACATCTGGTTTTACTATACCACCACACTTATTACATCTTGGAATTATATCGTCCAGAGACATCATTTCATCCAGGTCAAAGAATTTTCCACATTTCGTACAGAAGTTTCTCTGTACAGAGCCGTGAAGTTCATATACTCTTTTACTTCCTGCAAGCTGATGAAGACCGTCTATATTCTGTGTTATTACGGCTTTAAGTTTCCCCCTTTTTTCTAATTCAGCAAGAGCCTTGTGTGCATTATTTGGTTTGGCATCCCTGTAAATAAGTTTGTCTTTGTAAAATCTGAAGAAGTCTTCAGTGTAATTCATAAAGAAAGTATGAGATACAAGTTCTTCAGGTGTAAAATGTTTATTCAGTTTCTCGCTAAATAATCCATTTGAACTTCTAAAATCTGGAATATTTGATTCAGTAGAAACTCCTGCACCGCCAAAAAATACAATATTATTATGTTTTTCTATCAGTTCCTTAAGTTCTTCAATTTGTTTGTTGTTCATATTTTACCCCTTTCAAAACATATTCATATTATATTTTACTACAATGAGCAGATTAGTTAAACAGTTATGGGGAAAAGGCTTGCAAATATTAAATATCGATGACTTAATAAAAAATCTTGTGTTATAATTATGTATAAACTTTTTAAACGGGGGTAGGATAATGGAGAGCATAAAAGAATGCATGGAAAGTCTTGAAATAAACAATTCATATCTTACCAAGCGGCTGGACGGAGTAAATATAAAAAAAGTCATATACTTTAAGGAAAATAAAATTGTATATTTCTACCTTACCTCAAAATCCATAGTTACACATGAACAGTTAGAGATATTAAGGGATGAAATAAAAGAAAAAAACAAATTTTTCAGGGATATAAAGATAAAGATAGAGTATACAGGGCTTGAGAGAAAATCCGGAAGGGATATAATGAAAAAATACTGGCCAAATATAGTTTATGTTCTGAAAAGTATATGTCCTTCCATAGCTGGTTGGCAGAAGGATATAGAGTATCTTTACATAGATAATACATTAAAAATAAAAATACCAAAGGAAATATTTTACGAAAAAATAATGAAGGCCAATGTTATTACTATTCTTAAACATATGATAGGCGAAGAGCTGGGACTTGACCCTGAAATAGTAATAGAAAAGGCCGTTGGAGAAAAAATAGATACTAAAAAACTTGTTGAAAAGAGCGAAAGAGAATTCAATGAGAAAATAATGAGTATAAATGCAAGCAGAGAAAAAGAAGATGACAAAGAAGAAGGATACGTTATAAAGGATGAGAACGATCCAAATATGATTTACGGTAAAAATGTAAATATTCTTACAGAAAAAATAGAAAACATAAATCAGAATACAGGTACTGTTGGAATAGAGGGTATCATATTCAATATTGAAACAAAGGAACTTAGAAACGGAAGAATTTTACTTATGGTAATGCTTACGGATTATACAAGTTCCATAACATGTAAAATCTTTCTTACAGATACAAACCGAGAATGGGTTATAGGAAAAATAAGCAAAGGAATGTGTGTAAAAATAAAAGGAGATGTTATTTATGATACATTCCAGAAGGAAATAAGTATGACTATAACTGGAATGAGAAAAGAAGAGCACGAAGAAAGAGTGGATACTGCTGAGGAGAAAAGAGTCGAACTTCACGCACATACTCAGATGTCATCAATGGATGCTTTGTGTCCTGTAAAGGAATTAGTTGCAAGGGCTGCAAAATGGGGACACAGGGCAATAGCGATAACAGACCATGGTGTAGTACAGGGATTCCCGGATGCAATGAATGCAGCTAAGAAACGGGGAATTAAGATATTGTATGGAGTAGAAGGCTATCTTGCAGATGACAATTCAGATGCAATTGAAGAGGCGAATGATCTTCCTCTTTCTCAGGAATTTGTTGTATTTGACCTTGAAACAACTGGTTTTTCAAATACAAATGACCAGATAACAGAAATAGGTGCGGTAAAAATAAAGGACTTTGAAATAGTTGACAGATTCAGCGAGCTTATAAACCCAAAGAAGGATATACCATACAGAGTTCAGGATGTTACAGGAATTACCAATGAAATGGTAAAGGATAAGCCTCCGATAGAGGAAATACTGCCAAAATTTATGGATTTTGTAGGAGACAGTGTATTTGTTGCACATAATGCGGATTTCGATACAGGATTTATAATGCACAAATGTGAAAATCTGGGAATTGAATATAAAAATAAAAAAGTGGATACACTTACATTAGCTAGAATAATGCTTCCTGAACTTAAAAGACATAAACTGGACAGGGTTGCAAAAGCTCTGGGAGTTCCTCTTTTAAATCACCATAGAGCGGTAGATGATGCTGAGGCAACGGCTCTTATATTCCTGAAGTTTTTAAAAATGCTTAAAGACAAGGGAGCTGAAACACTTAGTGATGTAAATAATATACTGGGTAAAGTCGATTACTCAAAGGTTAAGACAAGCCATATAACCCTCATAGCCAAAAATCAGGTAGGAATAAAGAATTTATATAAGATTGTGTCAGACTCTCATATAAATCATTTTTACAGATCTCCGAGAATACTTAGAAGTATTCTTGAAAAATATAAAGAGGGAATAATAATAGGCTCTGCGTGTGAGGCAGGAACTGTTTATAATGCAGTAAAGAAAAGACTTCCAGATAGTGAGATAGAAAATATAATATCTCTTTACGATTATATAGAAATAATGCCTGTGGATAATAACAGGTTTATGATAGAAAATAGGGAAGTAAAAGACGAAGATGAGTTAAGAGAAATAAATAAAAGACTTGTAGAGACAGCAAAAAGATTTGGTAAGATACCAGTTGCAACAGGAGATGTTCATTTTCTTGAAAAACACGACGCTGTACTGAGAAGAGTATTGAAATATTCACAGGGGTTTAAGACTGATGATTATGAAACATACCTGCATTTTAGAACAACAGATGAAATGCTTGAGGAATTCAGTTATCTCGGCAAGGAGCTTGCTCAAGAGGTAGTTGTTACAAATAGTAATTTAATAGCGGATATGGTTGAAGATGTAAAACCGATACCAGATGAAACTTATCCACCGGTAATAGAAGGTTCTGATATGGAACTTAGGGAAATGTGCTATAAAAAAGCGAGAAGAATGTACGGAGACGACCTGCCAGAGATAGTTGAAAAAAGACTTGAGAGAGAATTAAGCTCGATAATAGGAAATGGTTATGCGGTAATGTATATAATAGCTCAAAAGCTTGTTACAAAATCACTCTCTGATGGATATCTTGTAGGTTCAAGGGGATCTGTCGGTTCATCTTTTGCAGCTACAATGAGTGATATAACAGAGGTTAATCCACTGCCGGCTCATTATCTATGTCCTAACGAGGAATGTAAGTATTCTTATTTCTATGATATAGGTGAATATGGTTCGGGAGTTGACCTTGAGGATAAAATATGTCCTAAATGCGGAACACAGCTGATGAAATGCGGGCATGATATACCGTTTGAAGTATTCCTTGGATTTGAAGGAGATAAGGAACCGGATATAGACCTTAACTTCTCTGGTGTATATCAGCCGGTTATACACAAATATACAGAAGAACTTTTTGGTGAAGGTCATGTATACAGAGCTGGAACAATAGGTACAGTAGCCGAAAAAACAGCATTTGGATATGCAAGAAAATATGTTGATGAGAATAATATAGATGTTCCCGGAGCTGAGGTTTTAAGACTTGCAGAAGGATGTACGGGTGTTAAAAGAACATCGGGACAGCATCCGGGCGGTGTAATGGTAATTCCAGATTATAAAGATGTATACGATTTTACACCTATACAGTATCCCGCAAATGATGTAGACTGCGGTGTAATAACAACACACTTTGACTATCATTCCATAAGTGGTAGAATACTTAAACTCGATATACTTGGACACGACGGTCCGACAATAATAAGAATGCTTGAAGATATAACTGGTATAAAAATAACTGATATACCACTTGATGATAAGGAAACAATGTCGCTGTTTTTAAATACGGATGCACTGGGAGTTACTCCGGAAGATATAGACTGTGAAGTCGGAAGTCTTGCCATACCGGAATTCGGTACGAAATTCGTAAGACAGATGCTTATAGATACAAAACCTTCTACATTTGCAGAGCTTGTCAGAATATCAGGGCTTTCTCATGGTACAGACGTATGGGTAAATAATGCTCAGGATCTTGTAAGAAATAATGTTGTCGGTCTGAAAGAGGTTATATCAACAAGAGACGATATAATGAACTACCTTATATTCAAAGGACTTCCACCTAAAATGAGTTTCACGATAATGGAGGCGGTCAGAAAAGGTAGGGGACTTAAACCAGAACAGGAAAAGGAAATGAGGGCTCATGATGTCCCGGAATGGTACATAGGCTCATGTAAAAAGATAAAATACATGTTCCCCAAGGCACACGCCGTTGCATATGTAATGACATCATTCAGAATAGCGTACTGTAAGGTACACTACCCTGAGGCGTTTTATGCTACATACTTTACAACAAAGGTTGAGGATTTTGATGCGGATCTTATAATAAAGGGCTACGATGCAATAAAAGCCAAGAAAAAGGAAATAGAAGAGCTTGGAAACGAAGCAACTCAGAAGGAAAAGGGAATGTATATAATTCTTGAAGTTGCTCAGGAAATGTACGCAAGGGGAATAAAAATAGAACCTGTCGATATATACAAATCCAGTGCCAGTGAATTTGAGGTTGTAGGAGAAAAGAGATTAAGACCACCTATGACAGCACTTCAGGGTGTTGGAGAAAATGCCGCTAATAATATACGGGCGGAAAGAGAAAAAGGGGAATTTATATCCAAAGAAGACCTGAGAAAGAGAACTAAAATATCAAAAACGGTAGTGGAAACTTTGGATGCACATGGGGCACTTGGAAATATGAGTGAAAAAAATCAGCTTTCACTTTTCTAAAAAAACAGGGTGCAAATTCATCCTAATTACTTGTAATTACAACGTTATACTTGTAATTATAACGAAAATATGATAAAATTATAGTCAATATATTATGTTTTAATTTTAAGGAAGGAAGAGTGAGGCAGATGTTCTCACTCTTTTTTATGAAAATAAAACATTATATTAAATACAACTGAATAAGGAGGAATTAAAATGAAAAGAAGTGATATAGTATCAACAGTAGAAGCTATGGTAACAGAAATAACTGATGCCAAAGGTCTTGAAACAGTAGATGTTGAATATGTAAAAGAAGCTGGACAGTACTATCTTAGAATATATTTAGATAAAGAGGGTGGAATATCTCTTGATGAATGTGAAGAGGTAAGCAGAGAAATAAGCCCTAAACTTGATGAACTTAACATTACTGAAGATAATTACTACCTAGAAGTATCATCTCCGGGAATAGACAGAGTTTTAAAGAGAGATAAAGAATTTGTAAAATACAAGGGAAAAGATGTAGATATAAAATTATACAAACCTATAGATGGTGTAAAACAGTTCGAAGCAGAACTTGTCGGATTAGATGATGAAAATAACATTGTTGTTATAATAAATGGAAATGAAACAAAATTTAACAGAAAGGAAGTTGCGATAATAAGACTAGCAGTGAAATTCTAGTACTCGCACGGTGAAAAAAATGAACCAGGAATTTATGGAAGCATTAAACGAAATAGTGGAAACTAAAGGTATAGATAAAGATATACTTATAGACACTATAGAACAGGCTCTATTAACAGCTTACAAGAAAAACTTTGGACAGGCACGGAACGTTGAAGTTGAGTTCGATAGAGAAAACGGGGAAATAAAAGTATATTCTACAAGAGAAGTTGTAGATGAATCAAACTACTATGATAGTTTCCTTGAAATAGAACTTAGTGAAGCTCAGAAGATATCTCCAGCATATGAAATAGGAGATATAATAAGAAACGAAGTAACTCCAAGAGATTTCGGAAGAATAGCAGCACAGACAGCTAAACAGGTTGTTGTACAGAGATTAAGAGAAGCTGAAAGAGAAATAGTATACAATGAATTTATGGAAAAAGAAAGTGAAATAGTAGACGGTGAAATATCAAGAGCTACTCCAAATGTTGTATATGTAGACCTTGGAAAAATAGAAGGTGTAATGACTCGGAGTGAAAAAATAGCTGGAGAAGTATACAAAGAAGGACAGCACATAAAAGTTTATATAGTAGAAGTTAAGAAAACAAGCAAGGGACCTCAGATATTAGTATCAAGAAGTCATCCAGGTCTTGTAAAAAGATTATTTGAATTAGAAGTTCCAGAAATAGAACAGGGAATAGTTCAGATAAAATCAATAGCAAGAGAAGCAGGATCAAGAACAAAAATGGCTGTAAAATCAGTTGACGAAAGAATAGATCCAATAGGAGCTTGCGTAGGACAGAAGGGTATAAGAGTTAAAAATATAGTAGATGAACTTGGCGATGAAAAAATAGACATAATAAAATACAGTGATGATTACGCTGAATTTATATCAGCGGCTTTAAGTCCATCAAAAGTTGTAAAAGTAGAAGTAGACGAAGAAGAAAAATCAGCTCTAGTAGTAGTTCCTGATTACCAGCTTTCACTTGCAATAGGTAAAGATGGACAGAATGCAAGACTTGCGGCTAAGCTTACTAACTGGAAAATAGACATAAAGAGTGAATCTCAGTATGAAGAAGAATTAGCAAACGGGGTATACGACAAAGTAGAAACTGAAGAAGATGCTGAATTTGCTGAAGAAGATGAATTCATGGAAGAAATACTTAGCGATGAAGAAATAGAGGCGGTAGAAGAATAGTAGGAGGGATGACCTTTGCAGAAAGTAAAAAAAATACCTCAGAGAAAATGTATAGCCTGTCAGGAAAGAGATTCTAAAAAAGGGCTAATGAGAATAGTTAAAAATAAGGAAGGGGAAATATTCCTTGACCCTACAGGAAAGGCAAACGGAAGAGGAGCATATGTTTGCAAAAGTTCTGAATGTCTTAAAAAGGCTATAAAAAGTAAAGCCTTAAACAGAGCTTTCAAAATGGAAGTTCCAAATGAGGTTTATGAACATTTATTAGCGGAGTTAGAAAAATATGAATAATAAAGATAAAAACAGAGTAATATCATTTCTTGGTCTTGCGGCAAGAGCTGGAAAGGTAGTTTCAGGAGATGATTCAACTCTATTAGAATTAAAAAGAGGAAATGTACATCTTGTAATAATTTCAGAAGATGCATCTAATAATACAAAAAAACTTTTTGCTGATAAAGCGGGATACAGAAATGTAAAACTTATGGAATTCGGAACAAAGGAAGAACTGGGTCATTCTATAGGTAAAGCATACAGAGCTGTAATCGGTATAAAGGATAAGGGCTTTGCATCAAAGATAAGTGAAATATTAGAAGAAATTTAAACAGGGGGTGGTTTTGTGTCAAACAAAGTAAACCAGATAGCAGAAGAATTAAAAATATCAAGTGAAGAGCTTATAGAAAAATTAGCTAATTATGATATAGAAGTTTCAGGGGAAGAAGATGTTCTTGAAGGAGAAGAATTCGAACTTGCTTATGAAATGATAAAAGAAGAAGTAATAGCTGAAAGAGGAAACGTAATACACGTAGACGGAAAAATAACAGTTCAGGAATTAGCTGAAAACATGGGAAAAACTGTTTCTGAAGTAATAATGGAACTTATGAAAATGGGAACAATGGCAACAATAAACCAGGAAATAAGTTTTGAAATAGCGTCTTTAGTAGCTACAAAATTCGGATTCGAACTTGCAGTAGCAGATGACAAAGATATAGAAGAAGAAATAGAAGAACTTATGGGAATAGAAGAAGATAAAGAAGAAGATCTTAAACCTAGACCACCAGTTGTAACAGTAATGGGACACGTTGACCACGGTAAAACTTCACTTCTTGATGCCATAAGAAAAACAAACGTAACAAAAGGAGAAGCAGGGGGAATAACTCAGCACATAGGTGCATCTGAAGTTAAAATAAACGGACAGAAAATAGTATTCCTAGATACTCCGGGGCATGAAGCCTTTACATCAATGAGAGCAAGAGGGGCTCAGGTTACAGATATAGCTATACTTGTTGTTGCAGCAGACGATGGTATAATGCCTCAGACAATAGAAGCAATAAACCATGCAAAAGCAGCAGAAGTACCACTTATAGTAGCTATAAATAAAATAGATAAAGACGGAGCAAATCCGGATAAAGTTAAACAGGAACTAGCAGATCAGGGACTTCTTGTTGAAGACTGGGGTGGAGATGTTATAGCAGTTCCAGTATCAGCAAAGAAAAACCAGGGAATAGATACACTTCTTGAAATGGTTCTTCTTGTTGCAGAAATGGAAGAATTAAAAGCAAACCCAGATAAGAGAGCTGTTGGTACAGTAATAGAAGCACAGCTTGACAAAGGCAGAGGTCCGGTTGCAACTGTACTTGTACAGGGTGGTACTTTAAGAGTAGGAGACCCAATAGTTGCAGGTGTTGCAAGTGGTAAAGTAAGAGCCATGATAAACTCAGTAGGTAAGAGAGTTAAACAGGCTGGGCCATCAACAGCAGTTGAAATACTTGGACTTTCAGAGGTTCCACAGGGTGGAGACCAGTTCGTTGAAGTTCCAAATGATAAAGTAGCAAGAAGCATAGCTGAAAAGAGACAGCAGCAGCAGAGAGAAGAAATGCTTAAATCTAGCCGGAGATTATCTCTTGATGATTTATTCAGCCAGATGAATGATGGTCTTAAAGAACTTAACATAGTAATAAAAGCAGACGTTCAGGGTTCTGTTCAGGCTGTAAAACAGTCTCTTGAAAGACTTTCAAATGAAGAAGTACAGGTTAAAGCTATACACGGTGGTGTTGGTGCGATAACTGAAACAGACGTACTTCTTGCTGCAGCATCTAACGCTATAATAATAGGATTCAACGTAAGACCAGTATCTGGTGCTGAATCATTAGCAGAAAAAGAAAAAGTTGATATGAGAACATATACAATAATATACAAAGCTATAGAAGACATACAGGCAGCTATGTGCGGTATGCTTGATCCGGATATAGTAGATGAAGACACTGGTAAAGCTGAAATAAGAGAAACTTATAAAATATCAGGTGTTGGTACAGTTGCCGGATGCTATGTAACAAGCGGTAAAATATACAGAAACTCTAAAGCAAGAATAGTAAGAGACGGTATAATAGTTCATGAATGCGAACTTGCTGCATTAAGAAGATTCAAAGACGACGTTAAAGAAGTTAACGAAGGATATGAATGTGGTATGAGTTTCGTAAACTATAACGACATAAAAGAAGGCGATATAGTTGAAGCTTATATAACTAAAGAAGTAGAAAGAACTTTATAATATAGTCTCTTTATCCACAGGATAGGAAAATATTATTTAAAGGAGAGGTCGAATATGGCATCATATAACAGAACTAAAAGAATATCAGAAGAAATAAAGAAAATAATAGGACAGATGCTTATAAACGGCATAAAGGATCCTAGAATAACATCTATGATAAGTGTAACTGATGTAGATGTTACCAATGACCTTAGATATGCATTCGTATATGTAAGTCTTCTTGGTGGAAATGAAGAAGAATCACTGGCAGGACTAAAAAGTGCGGCTGGATACATAAGAAGAGAAGTTGGTAAAAAGGTAAAACTTAGATATATACCTGAAATAGTATTCAAAATAGATGATTCTATAGAAAGAGGTATGTACATGGACAACCTTATAAAGAAGGTTAATGAAGGGACATCTGAAGGGGAAGACTCAGATGAATAAATTCATAAAAGATATAGATAAGATAATCGGGCGTATAAAACTTGGAAAAGATTTTGTAGTTACATCTCATGTAAGTCCAGATGGGGACAATGTAGGTTCAACGTTATCAGTATATAAATTTTTAAAAAAATTAGGCAAGAATGTAACCTATATTCTTGATGATGATATACCAAATAATCTGAGCTTTCTTCAAGGAGATATAGAAAAGTTCCTTTCATCAGATTTTGATGGAAGGGACTACATACTAATATCGCTTGACTGTGGAGATGAAAAAAGAATATGTGTAAGTGATGAAATAAAGGAAAATGCATCTGAAAGAATATGTATAGACCACCACGCAAGTAATGACGGCTTATTTGGAGAATTCAACTATATAGATAGCGATGCGTCTTCTACTTGTGAGCTTATATTCAATCTTATGAAAAGATATGAAGAACTTGAAAATACATGTGTAATAGATGCTGAAGAAGCGACACTTCTTTATGCAGGTCTTGTTACAGATACAGGAAACTTTCAGTATTCAAACACTCATTCAAGCAGCTTTGGTATGGCAAAAGAACTTCTTGAAAGAAATGCAGACAGGGACCAGGTAGTTCAGAAAATATACCAGAATAACCCATATAATTACTATAAAATTCTTGGAGATGCCTTAAGCACTCTTGAAATAAATGATACATGTGTAGAAGATGTGAAGGTTTCATCTATGGCTGTTTCTATAGATATGATGAAAGAAAATAATATAGGATACAACGAAATAGATGGCATAACTCCTTATACGAGAGATATAGAAAATGTAGAGGTTGGTATATTTTTAAAAGAAAGAAAACCTGGAGAAATAAAAATAAGTCTTCGCTCAAAGAATTTTATTGATGTAAGCCGAATAGCCGCAAAATTCAATGGCGGGGGTCATGTAAGAGCTGCAGGATGTACAATAAACGGTACACTTGAAGAAGCAAGAAAAACTATAACAGACTATGTAGTAAAGTCTTTTAAGGTGAAATAAATGGATAAAATTGTAAGTGTTTTAAAACCTACGGGAATGACTTCTCACGATGCTGTAAGTATTGTAAGAAGAATAACCGGAATAAGAAAAGTAGGTCATACAGGGACTCTTGATCCTGATGCAGCAGGAGTACTTCCTATATGTATAGGAAGGGCAACAAAGGTAAGTGAACTTATACTAAATAAAGAAAAATCATATTTATGTGAGCTTACACTTGGTGCTTCAACGGATACTTATGACTCATCTGGAGAAATAATCTTTAAGGCAGAAGAAAATTTTGATTATAATGAAGAAAAAATAAGAAAAGCTTTTGATACTCAGAGGGGGGAGATAGATCAGTACCCGCCAAAGTATTCTGCTCTAAAGGTAAATGGAAAGAAAATGTGTGATCTTGTAAGAAAAGGAAGAGAGGACGAAATAGTCCTTAAACCAAGAAAAGTAAACATAAAAAAACTTGAAATAATAAGCATAGACGGAAATAAAGTAAGATTCTATACAGAATGTAGTAAAGGAACATATATAAGAAGTATATGCCACGATATAGGAGAAATTCTTGGATGCGGGGGACATATGTCTTTCCTTCTGAGAACATCTTCTGGTAAATTCAATCTTGAAAATTCAATAACACTTGATGAACTTGAAAAATACAAAGATGAAGGAACTATGGAAGACTACATGTTTGATATAGATTTTACACTTGACTCATACGGTTCGCTTGAACTACAGGATAATGCGGTTAAATACTATACAAATGGAGGAATTATAGAGTCTTATAGATTTTCTAAAAAAGACTACAACAAGGATGATGAGCTAGTAAGAGTTTACAGCCATGAAAGATTCCTTGGTATAGGAAAATTACGCAGAGAGGGCAACAAAGTGAGCGTTAAGAGTGAAAAAATATTTGTATAGAAATCGTTGGAGAAATGAAAATGAGGGTTATAAGAGCGATAAAAGATATAGGGCCTTTGCCTCAATGTGCTTTGACGATAGGAAACTTTGATGGAATTCACAAAGGGCATCAGGTTCTTATAAAAAAAACTGTCGATTTTGCAAAAGAGAATGGAATAAAAAGTGCTGCGTTTACCTTTGCAAATCATCCTAAAAATTACTTTGATCCAGGCTCTGTAAAGAACATCTTTGGTGAAGAAGAAAAAATAGAGCTTATGGAAAAATTCGGAATTGATTATCTTATAAACATACCATTTGAGAAGTTTATGACAAGGGTATCTCCAAAGACATTCGTTGAAGATGTACTTGTAAATAAGATACACGTTAAAAAAATTACTGTCGGTCATGACTTTACTTTTGGAAGACAGAAAGAAGGAGATACAGATACTCTTTCTGACCTTGGTAAAAAATACGGATTTGAGGTTGAAGTAATAGAACCTATAAAAGAGGATAACAAAAGAATAAGCAGTACATATATAAGAGGACTTATTGAAGATGGAAATATGAAGGATATTCCAAGATACCTTGGAAGAAATTACAGTGTAAAGGGAGAGGTTATACATGGAAGGGCTAATGGAAGAAAAATAGGATTTCCAACAGCCAATATAAAGCTCGACCAGGAACTTGTAATTCCAAGAAGGGGTATATATGCTTCAATAATACATATAGAAAATAAACATTATTTTGGAGCTACAAATGTAGGCTATAATCCAACAGTAAATGGAAGAAGCCTTTCTGTAGAGACACATATAATTGATTTTAATAAAGAGATATATGGAAAAAGAGTAAAAGTTGAGTTTCTTGAAAGAATAAGAGATGAGGTAAAATTCAAATCCATGGAAGAATTAAAACAACAGCTTTGCCGGGATGTATCTTTTGTAAGAGCAAATTATATGAGTGAAGAATAAAAATAAAATTGCAAAATAGATAAATGTATGATAATATAATTAAGGTAATTAACCCGTACTCAGCAAACGAACACTCCAATCGTTGCTTAGTTCCGGGCGATTAAATAAAAATTTTACGGAGGTAACATACAATGTTAGCAAACAAAGCAGAAATAATAAAAGAATTCGGAAGAAAAGAAGGAGATACAGGTTCTCCAGAAGTACAGATAGCTATATTAACAGCTAGAATAAACGAATTAAACGACCACTTAAAAGTTCACAAAAAAGACCACCACTCAAGAAGAGGTCTATTAAAAATGGTTGGTAAAAGAAGAAACTTACTTTCTTACTTAAAGAAAAACGATCTAGAAGGATACAGAGCGTTAATAGCTAAATTAGGATTAAGAAAATAATTTAAATTGTTTTTTAGAAAAGCAGGTATATATTACCTGCTTTTTTAAAATATAAATTTGAAGGTTTAAATTTATACTATGTATTTAAGGGTATAAATTATATAATATATATTAAAGATGTAAAGAAAGTATCAGCAGGAGGGTAATCTAATGAATAAAATCAAATTAATTTGCGACAGCTTATGTGATATACCAGATGAGATTGCTAAAAAAGAATATCTTGAAATAATTCCACTAACTGTAATTTTTGAAGATGGAGAATTTAAAGAAGGTATTGAAATAAGTAAACAGGAATTCTATGACAGGGTAAAAGCATCTGGAGAGATACCAAAGACATCTCAGGCTACATATATAGAGTTTAAAGAAGCGTTCGATAGGAGCCTTTCTGAAGGATATAAAATAATATGCATAACAGGGTCATCAACAGCATCAGGAACATTCCAGAGTGCTACAATAGCCAAATCAGATTGTTAAGGAGATATATCTATATTCGATACTCTTACACTATCTATTGGAAGCGGACAGTATATAATGAAGGCCTGTGAACTTATTGAAGCAGGAGTAGAATACGAAAATATAATAGATGAGCTTGAAAAATTAAGAGAAAGTGTAAATCTTATATTTGTGCCGTCAACTCTTACATACCTTAAACAGAGTGGAAGAGTACCGGGAGTTACAGCTCTTATAGGAAATCTTTTAAGTATAAAACCTATATTCAGTATGAGAGAAGGGGAAATCAAGCTTTTAGAAAAAGTAAGAGGGGCTAAAAAAGTTCCAAGTAAAATGATTGAAATACTTACAAAGTTCAATGAAGGTATATTCGAGGATAAAGTAGTAACAATAGGATGCGGTGCAAACTATGAAGACGTAAAAGGACTTGAAGAATTAGTAAAAGAAAAAATACATGCGAAAAAAGTAATGTTTGCCAGAGGTGGAGTTTGTATATGCTCTCACACTGGTCCGGATATAATAGCTATAAGCAGTTCAAAATAAACTGCTCATAAACGACACTTAAATATATTTATATTGTGCAAAAAGGCTATTTTTGTTAATATAGTAATTGAAAGAAAAACGGTAGAAAAATTAGGAGGAAAAATATATCATGCTTGAACATAAGATATATACTATGGAATTAGCAGGAAGAGAACTTTCTGTTGAAGTAGGAAAGATATGTGAAATGACTAACGGTAACTGTATTGTAAGATACGGTGACAGTGTAGTTATGGTAAATACAACAAAATCAGCTGAACCAAGGGATGGAATAGATTTCTTCCCTCTAAGTGTAGACTACGAAGAAAAACTATATTCAGTTGGTAAAATACCAGGGGGATTCCTTAAAAGAGAAGGTAAACCTTCTGAAAAAGCAATACTTACATCAAGACTTATAGACAGACCTATAAGACCACTATTCCCAAAAGGATTCAGAAATGACGTACAGGTTGTAGCAACAGTTTTATCTGTTGATCAGGACTGTACACCAGATATAGTTGCTATGATAGGTTCATCAATAGCTCTGTCAATATCTGATATACCATTCAACGGACCAACTGGTTCAGTATGTGTAGGTCTTGTAGATGGAGAACTTGTTATAAATCCAAACGCTGAACAGAGAGAAAGAAGCGAAATGCATCTTGTAGTTTCAGGAACAAAAGAAGCTATAATGATGGTTGAAGCAGGAGCACAGGAAGTTTCAGAGGAAACTATGCTTAAAGCTATATTATTCGCTCATGAACATATAAAGAAAATAGTTGAATTTATAGAAGAAATAGTTGCTGGTTCAGGAAAAGAAAAAGAAGTAGTAAAAGTATATGAACCAGATGCAGAAGTAGAAGCTCTTGTGAAAGAATTTGCCTCTGAAAAAATGAAAGAAGCTGTTAAGACTGTTGAAAAAATGGAAAGAATGGCTAACATGGACAAAGTCAAAGAAGAAACATTTGCTCACTTTGAAGCAGAACTTGAAAACTTTGATGAAGTTGCCGGAGACATAGAAGAAGTTCTTCAGGCAATAATAAAAGACGAAGTAAGATCTCTTATAACAGATGATGAAATAAGACCAGATAACAGAAAATACAACGAAATAAGACCTATATGGTGTGAAGTTGGTATGATACCTAGAACTCATGGTTCTGCAATATTTACAAGAGGACAGACTCAGGTTATGAATATATCTACACTTGGTGCTCTTGGAGACGTTCAGAAACTTGACGGATTAGATGAAGAAGAAAACAAGAGATATATGCATCACTACAACTTCCCTGCATATTCAGTAGGTGAAGCAAGACCATCAAGAGGTCCGGGTAGAAGAGAAATAGGACATGGAGCACTTGCAGAAAGAGCGCTTCTTCCAGTAATACCTTCTCAAGAAGATTTCCCATATGCAATAAGACTTGTTTCAGAAGTACTTAGCTCAAATGGTTCAACATCTCAGGCAAGTGTTTGTGCTTCTACATTATCACTACTTGATGCTGGTGTACCAATAAGAGATATGGTTGCTGGTATAGCAATGGGACTTATAAAACACCACGATAAAGTAACTGTACTTTCTGATATACAGGGTATGGAAGACCACCTAGGAGATATGGACTTCAAAGTTGCTGGTACAGAACACGGTATAACAGCTATACAGATGGATATAAAAATAGACGGTATAGATGAAGATATATTAAGAAGAGCATTAGAACAGGCAAGAGTTGGTAGAATGCACATATTAGGAAAAATGAAAGAAGTTATATCTGAACCAAGAGAAGAACTTTCTCCATATGCTCCTAAGATAGAAAGAATAAATATAAATCCAGATAAGATAAAAGATGTAATAGGACCTGGTGGAAAAGTTATAAACAAAATAATAGAAGAAACTGGTGTTAAAATAGACATCGAACAGACTGGTGAAGTTTACATATCAGGAATAGAAAAAGATATGATAGACAAAGCTAAAGAAATAATAGAAGGAATAGTTGCTGAAGCTGAAGTAGGAAAAGTATACCACGGTAAAGTAACAAGACTTATGAACTTCGGTGCATTCATGGAAATACTTCCAGGTAAAGAAGGACTTCTTCATATATCTCAGATATCAAAAGAAAGAGTAAATAATGTTGAAGACGTTCTTAAAGTTGGAGACGAAATGGAAGTAAAAGTAACTGAAATAGACGATAAGGGAAGAATAAATCTTTCCAGAAAAGTTCTTTTATAAGAATTATAAATACTGATAATAAAGAGAGCTACTGAATTTATGTAGCTCTTTTTTTATTTTCTATAAATATAAACAGTATTATTTTTAAACGGATATATATATAAATCAAAGTAATTAATACTCAAAGAATATTGATAATATCTTTATACTAAATTATAATGATATAATGAGTGTAGTATATGTATATTGAAAACTACTATATAAAAAGGGATATAAATAAAGGGAGGAATTTATGTACAAATTAAAAACACTTAAAAATGGAATACGAATAGTTGCAGAAGAAATTCCGTACCTTAAATCTGTTTCTATGGGAGTATGGTTCAGGGCAGGATCTGCCACTGAAATCGGTTATACAGATGGAATATCTCATTTTATAGAGCACATGCTTTTTAAAGGGACAGAAAAAAGAAGCTCAAAAGAGCTTGCATCTGAAATAGATAATCTTGGTGGTATAATAAATGCGTTTACAAGCAGAGAGAATACATGCTTTTATGTAAAAATGCTTGATGAGCATATATCAGTTGGAATTGATGTACTTTCTGATATGATTTTAAATTCAGAATTTAATACAAAGGATATTGAAAGAGAAAAGAGTGTAATACTTGAAGAGCTTAAAATGTATGAGGACTCTCCTGAGGACCTTACATATGATATGCTTATAGAAAAAATATACAGCAATAAAGGTGTGGGAAAAAATATTTTAGGAAATAGAAAATCAATAAAATCAATAGACAGAGAAGCTATAATAAATTATTACAGCAGATTTTATGTTCCAAAGAATGCGGTGATATCCATATGTGGTAACTTTAATTTTGATGAGATAGTTGATTTAATAGAAGATAAATTTGGGTCATGGACTGGAGGAGAAGTTCCAAAAGTAATATACGATGAGGAATTTTCAGGATGCTGTTTAAGAAAAAATAAAGACTACGAGCAGAGTAATCTTGCGATATGTTTTGAAGCTGTTTCAAATCAGAATGAAAAAGATGTATATTCAATTGCGGTTTTAAACAACATACTTGGTGGAGGAGCCACATCAAGATTATTCCAAAAGATAAGAGAAGACAGTGGACTTGCATATTCTGTTTATTCAGTTCAGGAGCTTTACTCACACAGGGGAGAATTAGGAATATTTGCCAGTATGAGTGCCGAAAATTTAAAAAAAGTGTATAATCTAATAATAGAAGAAATAAAAGATATAAGAAAAAACAAATTTTCAGAGGAAGAAATAAAAAACAGCATAGAGCAGATAAAGGGAAGTTATATTCTTGGAATGGAAGGAACAGAGAGCAGAATGATTTCCATGGGAAAATCCATGATTCTTAAAGGTGTTACTGAGGATGACGAAGAGGTTATAAAAGGCCTTGAGAGTGTAACAAAAGAAAATGTGGACGATATGATTGACAGGATATTCGGCTCAGATAAAATGGGAATATGTGCGGTAGGAAAAAATGCTGAAAGAGTAAAATTTGCATAGGTTTGTATAAATTTTATAAGAAATAGTATCTACGGGGAGGTTATTTATGAAAATTCTAGTTCAGAAATTTGGAGGAACTTCAGTTGCTACATTTGAAAAAATGGCTGAGGTTTGTGAAATAGTAAAAAGATATAAAGAAGATGGAAACAGCGTTGTATTAGTTGTATCTGCAATGGGAAGAAAGGGTGCTCCATATGCAACAGATACATTTATAGGACTTATGGAAGAAGTAAACAGCAATCCATCAGCAAGAGAAAAAGATATGATAATGTCTTGTGGAGAACTAATATCATCAACACTTATGGCGTCAATGCTTACAGCTAAAGGAATAGAAGCAGTTGCACTTAATGGATGTCAGGCAGGTGTGGAAACTACTGGATGTTTCTCAAATGCGAGAATAAAAGATATAAAACCTCATAGAATATTAAAAGAACTTGAAGAAGGCAAGGTAGTAGTAGTAGCCGGATTCCAGGGAGCAGATGAAAATGGAGATATAACAACTCTTGGAAGAGGTGGAAGTGATACATCTGCTGTTGCCCTTGGTAAAGCTCTTGATTGTGAAACTGTTGAAATATACACTGATGTAGATGGTGTAATGACAGCAGATCCAAGAGTTGAACCAGATGCAAAGGTTCTTGAGCAGATAGACTATGAAGAAGTATTCCAGATGGCGGATAAAGGTGCTAAAGTTATACACCCAAGAGCAGTTCAGATAGCAAAAGAAGGCGGAATAACTATAGTAATAAAAAATACATTAAATCCTGAATATAAAGGAACAAGAATATGCTCTGTAAAAAATATGGACAGAGAAGGATTTGAATGCTGTTGCCAGAAAGAAAGATTTGCGGTTGCTAATAAAAAAGGAATAGCTCAGGTTAAAATAAGTGACGATGGATCTTTTGGAAATGCACTTTCAGAAATGGAGGAAAAAGGCATAAGCATGGATATGATAAACTTCTTTATAGGAGAAAAAGCATTTGTTATAGATGAAAAAGATATACCGGCAATAGAAGAAATATTTAAAAACAGTGAAGTAAAACCTGAAATAAGAAGGGGTTGTGCTAAGGTAACACTTATAGGCTCATCTATGAGCGGAATACCAGGTGTTATGGCAAAATTAGCTAAGAGATTTTCTGATGCGGGAGTACCGCTTTTACAGACTTCTGACTCTAATATGACTATATCTTGTCTTGTAGATGAGGGAGACATGGAAAAGGCGGTACACGCCATACATAAAGAATTCTGCAAATAGAAGCCGATTATCCTATAAATAAATATATTATTTAAGTAATTAAATTTCGGCAGATGGAAAACCGCGTCTGCCGAAATACTCTTTAATCTTAAAAAGAGTATTTATCTGGAAAGGAGTAGAAGTAATGGCTTTATTCGGAAAAGGCGGAAAAAAAGGAGCAAAAAATACGAAAAAAAGAAGAAAAAAAAGTCAGAATGTACAATTTAACTCAGAATACCATAATCTTATTACGATATTCATAGGTATATTCCTGATGTATAGTTTGAATTCAAGCTCAATGGGATGGATTCCTATACTTATGCAGAATATATTCAAAGGACTTTTCGGGGGACTTGCTATATTAGTACCTATTCTTTTTATAGTAACAGGAATACTTGGATTTATGGAAGGAAACGAGTATCTGTACAGATTTAGAAGAACAAAGGTATACGTGGCAGCGATATTCTTTATATTCATGTTCTATGGACTTGTACATGCAAATTCACTTGTTATAGATAGTCCATTCAAAAAAAGTATGATGTCTGAAATAATGCATCAGGGTGTAATAGGAAATGGCTGTGGATTTGTATCTACGGTTATAGCGTACTATATGTGCAAATTCTGCGGTGTATTTGGAGCATGGCTTGTAGGTATATTTGCAATGATAATAGCAATAATATATACATTTGATATTTCTGTAAAAGATATATTTACAAAGTTCAAAGAAACAGATACAAAAGACCTTACATTCAAGGAAAAAATGGAAAAAATGAAGGATGCTGCAATAAATATGGTTACAGACGAAGTCGATGAGATGGATGATAAAACCATGGTTGCAGGAGCAGAAGAAAAAAATAAAGGATTTTTAGGTGGAATAAAAGACAAGTTTGAAGGAAATAAAAATTCTGAGTATGAAGGGTATGAAGATACAGATAATCTTGATGACGGAATAGATGATAAAACCATAAAAATAGTTGGTTTCAATAAAGCTGACGATGATTATCTTGAAATACTTGAAGGAACAAGCAGTATGCCTGAACTTGATGTTTTAAGAGAACTTCAGGGAGCAGGAGACGGAGAAAATACAGCTTCAGAAACACAGGGTACAATACCAGACCCAGAAGGTGGAAATCTGGGAAATACAGGAGTATACGGGTTTGCAGGAACTTTGGGTAATATGGGAAGTACAGGTGATTCAAATATAAAAAGTGAAGAAAGAGGTTTTGAAAACAGAGAAGAAAAATCTAAAAAACAAAACTTTGATAACTATAAACTTCCTTCTCCATCACTTCTTAATAAAGTAGATAAAAAGTCAAATGAAAATGTTAAAAAGAATGTAATAAAAAATGCAGGACGTCTTGAAAAGACTTTATCTGATTTTGGAGTAGATGCAAAAATAAGCCAGGTTACTATAGGACCTTCAATAACAAGATATGAAGTACAGCCTAAACCAGGTGTTAAAGTAAGTAAAATAGTAAATCTTACTGACGACATCGCATTAAGTCTGGCTGCAAGAAGTATAAGAATAGAAGCTCCTATACCTGGGAAAAATGCAATAGGAATAGAAGTTCCAAATGAAGAAGTACAGATGGTAGGAATAAGAGAAGTAATAGAAAGTGATGAATTCAGAAACTTCAATTCACCACTTGCAATGGGTCTTGGAAAAGATGTAACTGGAAAAATATTTGTAAGTGATATAGAAAAAATGCCGCATCTTCTTATAGCAGGATCAACTGGTTCTGGTAAGAGTGTATGCGTAAATACACTTATAAATAGTATACTTTTCAACGCAAGACCAGATGAAGTAAAACTTCTTCTTATAGATCCAAAGGTTGTAGAACTTTCAAATTACAATGGAATACCACATTTACTTGTTCCTGTAGTAACAGAACCTTCAAAAGCTGCAAATGCTCTTAACTGGGCAGTTACAGAAATGAACAGAAGATACAATCTGTTCAGCGATACAGGTTCAAGAGATATAAAGAGCTACAATGAAAAGGCAGAAGAAAAACTTCCTAGTATAGTTATAATAATAGACGAGCTTGCAGACCTTATGATGACAAGTGCCAAGGAAGTTGAAGACCATATATGCAGACTTGCTCAGAAAGCAAGAGCAGCAGGAATGCATCTTGTAATAGCTACACAGAGACCTTCTGTTGACGTCATAACAGGTGTAATAAAGGCAAATATACCTTCAAGAATAGCATTTGCTGTATCTTCACGGACAGATTCAAGAACCATACTTGATGCTGGTGGTGCTGAAAAACTTCTTGGAAAAGGTGATATGCTGTTCCATCCACTTGGAGCTGCAAAACCGGTAAGACTTCAGGGAGCATTTATATCAGAGGGAGAACTTGAAAAAGTTATAAACTTTGTAAAATCACAGGTCAAGGAAGAAAATGTTAAGTACGAGGAAGATATAATAGAAACAATATCAACTCCAAAAGTTGCTGAAGTGAACGACGATGACGAACTTCTTCCAGCAGCAATAGAATTTGTAGTTGAAAATGGACAGGCTTCTTCATCAATGCTTCAGAGAAAATTCAAAATAGGATTTAACAGAGCAGCCAGAATGATAGACTCTATGGAAGAAAGAGGAATTGTAGGCCAGAGTGAAGGAAGCAGACCTAGAAAAGTTTTAATTTCAAGAGAACAACTTAACGAAATGAAAAAATAAAAACTAAGGGCAGGTATGATCCTGCCCTGTATAATATTAAGACATAATTCAATCAGACGCACGATTTAATTGGGAGGAAAAAAGAAAGAATGTTAAAGATAGCACTAGAATCGCTTGGATGTTCAAAGAATCTTATGGATGCGGAAATAATGAACGCAATACTTGTAAAAAAAGGTTACGAGTTTACTGATGACTTTGAAGATGCGGATATAATAATAGTAAATACATGTGGATTTATAAAGGATGCAAAACAGGAATCAATAGACCTTATAGTTCAGCTTTCAGAACTTAAAGAAAGCGGACATTTAAAATACCTTATAGTTACAGGATGTCTTGCACAGAGATACGCTGATGAGCTTCAGGAAGAAATTCCTCAGATAGACGCTGTTGTAGGTACTGGTAACTTTATGAATATAGCTGAAATAATAGAAAAGGTAAAACTTAATGAAAAGGTTAATGAAACTGGAAATATAGAATTTGCATTTGATGAGAGTCTTCCAAGATATGTATCTACTCCTGAACATATGGCATATATAAAAATATCTGAAGGATGTTCAAATCACTGTACATATTGCATAATACCTAAACTCAGAGGTAAATACAGAAGTAGAAAAATGGAAGCTATAATAGCTGAGGCTAAAAAACTTGCAGAATCAGGAGTAAAAGAACTTGTTGTAATAGCTCAGGATACTACAAAATACGGTGCCGATTTATACGGAGAACCAAAGCTTGCTGAATTACTTGAAGAACTTTCAGGAATAGAAGGCTTTAAATGGATAAGAATAATGTACTCATATCCTGAAACTATAACAGAAAAGCTCGTAGATGTAATAAGCAGACATGATAATCTTTGCAGCTATTTTGATATGCCTATACAGCATGCAAGTAACAGGGTTCTTAAACTTATGAACAGAAAAACTTCTAAGGAAGATATAAGATCAAAGGTTGAAATGATAAGAGCCAAAATACCGGATGCTGTAATAAGAACTACTGTAATAGTAGGGTTCCCTGGCGAAACAGAGGAAGATCTTGAAGAACTTGTAGATTTTATGGAAGAGATAAAATTCGACAGACTGGGAGCTTTCAGCTATTCAAGAGAAGAAAATACTCCTGCTGATAAAATGCCTGGACATATGGAAGAAGAAATAAAAGAAGAGAGAAGAGACAGGGTAATGATGGTTCAGCAGAGAATATCTGAAGAACTGAACCGGAAAAAAATAGGAAAAGTATATGAAGTTCTTGTAGAAGAACAGGTAGACGGCAATGTGTATACTGGAAGAACTCAGGGAGATGCAGAGGAAATAGATAGCATCGTATATATAAACTCAGACAGAGAACTTGAATACGGTTCATTTGTAAATGTAGAAATAAACGATGCTATGGAATATGATTTGATAGGAGATGTTTTAGATGAATCTGCCAAATAAACTAACTTTATTCAGGGTATTTTTAATACCTATATTTGTGATTATTATGATGCTGGATATACCTTCTAAATATCTTATAGCATGTACTATATTTATAGTAGCATCAATAACAGATATGCTTGATGGAAAGATAGCCAGAAAATATAATCTTGTTACAGATTTCGGTAAATTTATGGATCCACTTGCAGACAAACTTCTTGTAATATCAGCACTTATATGTATGATAGAAGTTGAACTTGTACCAGGATGGATGGTAATAATAATAGTTGCCAGAGAACTTTCTGTAAGTATATTAAGAGCAATTGCAGCAGCTGATGGAACTGTAATAGCAGCAGGAAAAAGTGGTAAAATGAAAACAGTTACTCAGATGTTTGCCATAATATTCCTTTTAATAGGTGCTCACACAATGATACGGCCTGTACTTATGATAGGTGCTGTACTTATGGTAATAGCTACTGTACTTACATTGTATTCGGGATGGGAATATATGTATGGAAACAGACAGGTATTTATGAATAGTAAATAACATCTGTAAAATACTATAATTAATAATTTATGCAGGTATAATATTATACCTGCATATTTTTTATTCAGTATTCAAAATTTTAATATAAGTTTTTAAAAAATATTTTATTAAACTATGTATCTTTATAGTTTGAAAATAGTAAAAAATGGAAATAAATAGAAGAGAAAATAAAAACAGATTTTATATACTGAATGATTTATCTGTGTTGACGGACGGTTTTTTATAGGATATAATTAGTATATAAAAATAGAACAGATGTTTGATACGGGAGGATATAAATAATGGCAGTAGATCAGGAAAAATTAAAAGCACTTAATGAAGCACTTGGAAAAATAGAAAAAGACTTCGGAAAAGGATCTGTAATGAGACTTGGAGAAGCTACTTCACTTGAAATAGATACAATATCTACAGGTTCAATAGGACTTGATATAGCGATAGGTATAGGAGGACTTCCAAAGGGAAGAATAGTTGAAATATATGGACCAGAATCTTCTGGTAAAACAACTGTTGCCCTTCACTGTGTCGCAGAGGCTCAGAAAGATGGAGGAATAGCAGCATTCATAGATGCAGAACATGCACTTGATCCGGTATATGCAAAGGCTCTTGGAGTAGATGTTGAAAATCTTATAATATCTCAGCCAGATACAGGAGAACAGGCGCTTGAAATAGCAGAAGCACTTATAAGAAGTGGCGCTGTTGATATAATAGTTGTCGACTCTGTTGCAGCACTTGTACCAAAAGCAGAAATAGAAGGTGACATGGGAGATTCACATGTAGGTTTACAGGCAAGACTTATGTCTCAGGCATTAAGAAAGCTTACAGGTTCAATAAAGAAATCAAACTGTGTTGCGGTATTTATAAACCAGTTAAGAGAAAAAGTTGGTATAATGTTCGGTAACCCTGAAACAACAACAGGTGGACGTGCGCTTAAATTCTACTCATCTGTAAGACTTGATGTAAGAAAAATAGACACTATAAAACAGGGAGATAAAGTTCTTGGAAGTAGAACAAGAGTAAAAGTTGTAAAAAATAAAGTTGCACCACCATTCAAACAGGCAGAATTCGACATAATGTATGGACAGGGAATATCTAAAATAGGGGATTTACTTGATACAGCGGTTGATATAGATATAGTTAAGAAATCTGGTTCATGGTACAACTACCAGGATACTAAACTTGGACAGGGAAGAGAAAATGTGAAAAGATTCCTTGAAGAAAATATGGATATAACTAATGAAATAAACAGAAAAGTAAGAGACTTCTATAACCTTGATGGAACTAAAGAAGAACCTGAAAGCGAAGAAAAAGCTGCAGGAGTAAAGGACGAGAAGAAAGTGGCAACTGAGAAGGCAGCTGCAAAAGCAGAAAACAAATAAGAAAGTTAAAAGATATAAATAATTAAACGAATAAAAAATATTAACGGATACCATGGATTTACTGGTATCCGTTTTTTATTTGTAATATTTTTTGAAAAATACTTAAAATGCTTAAAATATAATGTCTTATAGGTTATATATAGATAGCTATAATCTTGACATGAATATGAAAAAATTATAAAATTATAAAGAGGGTATTATGTCCAAACTCAGCTTAAATATTTAAAAGATATCTTAACTGATATAGATGGTATATTATGTAAATTAAAGTTTTACCAGTATACAGATACCTGATTTTTAATATGATATAGGGATAGATAATAGAGAAAAATTTAATAAAGGAGGTGGATGTTATAAATCCGATAATGATATTAATAAGTGTAATAGTCGCAATCGCTGGTATAATAATTGGCTATTTCGTAAGAAAAAATATATCTGAGACTAAAATTGGTCAGGCAGAAAATTTAGCCAAAGAAATTATAGATAAAGCAAACCATGAATCAGAAACAACTAAGAAAGAAAAATTACTAGAAGCAAAAGATGAGATTCATAAGTTGCGTACAGAAGCAGAAAAAGAAAATAGAGAAAGAAGAAACGAAGTACAGAGATATGAAAAAAGAGTTCTACAGAAAGAAGAAAATGTCGAAAGAAAGAGCTCAGATCTTGAATCTAGGGAAACACGCCTTAGAGACAGAGTAAAAGACCTTGATAAGAAGGAAGAAGAATTAGAAGAAATAAAACACAAACAGCTTGAAAAGCTTGAAAGTATATCTGGAATAAGCTCAGAAAAGGCAAAAGAAATCATTCTTACAAATGCAGAAAGAGATGTAAGAAGAGAAATGTCTATAATGATAAAAGAGATAGAAACTCATGCAAAAGAAGATGCTGAAAAGAAAGCAAGAGAAATAATAGGTTATGCTATACAGAAATGTGCAGCTGATCACGTTGCTGAAACTACTGTAACAGTTGTAAATCTTCCAAATGATGAAATGAAGGGAAGAATAATAGGTAGAGAGGGTAGAAACATAAGAACTCTTGAAACTTTAACAGGAATAGATCTTATAATAGATGATACTCCTGAAGCTGTTATACTTTCGGGATTCGATCCTATAAGAAGAGAAATTGCTAGAATAGCACTTGAAAAACTTATAGCAGATGGAAGAATACATCCTGCAAGAATAGAAGAAATGGTTGAAAAAGCAAGAAAAGAAGTTGAAAATATAATAAAAGAATACGGTGAACAGGCTGCATTCGAAACAGGAGTTCACGGACTACATCCAGAACTTATAAAACTTCTTGGAAGATTAAACTACAGAACAAGTTACGGACAGAATGTTCTTAAACACTCTATAGAAGTTGCTCATATAGCAGGTATAATGGCAGCTGAAATAGGTGCTGATGTAAAACTTGCCAAGAGGGCCGGTTTACTTCATGATATAGGTAAGGCAGTAGACCACGAAATGGAAGGAACACATGTAGAAATAGGTATGGACCTTTTAAGACGTTACAAAGAGTCTAAAGAGGTTATACATGACATGTCTACTCACCATGGAGATTACGAACCACAGACAGTAGAAGCCGTTCTTGTAACTGCTGCAGATGCTATATCTGCTGCAAGACCTGGAGCAAGAAGAGAAACTCTTGAAGCTTACATCAAGAGACTTGAAAAACTTGAAGAAATAGCGAACTCATACGATGGAGTAGAAAAATCATATGCTATACAGGCTGGTAGAGAAATCAGAATAATGGTTAAACCAGAAGAAATAAGTGATGAAGAAATACATCTATTAGCCAGAGATATGACTAAGAAAATTGAAGAAGGACTAGAATATCCTGGTCAGATAAAAGTAAGCATAATAAGAGAAACAAGAGCAATAGAATATGCTAAATAGATAAAGAAAAGCTATCTCTACCTGGAGATAGCTTTTTCTATATAATTTATACGATTGTATAATATTAATTTGATGTATTTAAACTATAATAAAATATTATTAAAAAATATCTCCATATTAGCTTTAAAAAGAAGGAAATAGAACTGCTTTTGGCTAATTATATAATATATAGGAGACAGGGGGGAATAAAATGAACTATTACGAAAATATAAATTCGCAATTAGAAGCCCTAAGACTTAAAGACATAGAAAAAATGTTTTATGAAAGAATAAAGGACGAAGGAAGGGTAATACCCAAGGTAGTTCCTTTTAAGGGAGTAAATACAGATATGCTGTATATAAAAGAAAATAAACTGCTTTTCATAAAGTTTATGAATACATCAGATGATTTATTTTCTATTTTAGAGGAAGAACTTCTTGAAATAATGAAGGAAGAATACGATCTTCTAAAAATAAAAATGCAGCAGAATCATAAGGATATATTATACGATTATGTATATGTTATGCCGTATATAGATAAAGATGATATTGAATCAGATGGGGAATTTGTAAGGAATAATATAATAGGAAAAAAAGAATTTGATGCGATAATAAACGATAATGCCTCTGTAGATTCATATTTCAAAGGTGAAAACAACGAAATACAGGCCAATCTGTTTATATTTGATGTATGCTCAGAGTACTATATATTAAACAGCAATCTTCATTTAAATAAGAATTTTAAGAATATATCATTCTACAGCGATGATTACGAATACACAGCAAGTATGATGGAAGAATCTCAGATAGTGGAGGCAGATTCAATAAAATATGGAACAACTATCTATAGGGGAGGTTCTGGTACAGGAAAGACGACGATAATGCTCAGTAAGGCAATAAAGCTGTCAAAGATATATCCTCACCACAGATTTCTTATCCTTACTGAAAACAAACAGATGTGCAATGAGCTTAGAGAAAAGCTTGAAATATTATGTCCGACAGCGACAAATATAGACATACATACATTTGCATCTTTTGTTTTTAAACTGGCAAAAATATACAATCTTATATTAGACTATGGAATGCTGAAAAGAAATTATGAAAAAACACTTGGCAACATAGTTAAACAGGCTAAGAATGTAATAAAAAATAAAAGAATGTTCAAGGGTATATTTATAGATGAGGCGGAGAGCTTTACAGAAGAACAGATAGAGTTTATAAGGGAATTCCTTTATAAAACAAAGCATATATTCAACCTGTTCAGATGTGACAGTATGAATCTTACAAATAATATGAGTATACTTAAAGACAAATTTAAAGGTATGGAAGTTGACAGGGTAATAACGCTTAAAAGAAATTACAGACAGTCGAAAAATATTGCGGAATTTGCCAATGTATTTGGTAAAAAAGCAAATGAATATTACAAGAGCATAAGACCAAAAAGCAGAAAGATATTTATACCTACAAAACCAGCAAAGAGAAACAGAAAGGGAAGTGTAGGACTTATAAAGGTAAGTGATTTAGATGATCAGATAAGCTCTGTAATATGGGAAATAGAATACCTTAAAAATAAAAAGGGAGTGGATTATAAAGACATAGCTGTCATATATCCATTCAATAAAAAGAGACTGAAAAGCGGTAGGACAATATACTTCCAGTACATGCTTAAAAAAGCTCTTGAAGACAGTGGAATAGATTTTGTAATGGCAGATGAGAATCTTACAAGCTTAAGCAGTAAAAATGGTGTTACAATATCAAATATATACAATGTAAAGGGTCTTGAATATAAGGCTGTTATACTTTGTGAACTTGAAATGCTTTATAATCAGAAGATAGCAGATGTAAAACAGGATTATCAGGTCAATGACTTTGCGGGTGATATAAATAAGGTATATCATATAATAAACCGAGCAGAAGACTATCTGAGCTTTGTAACAACGTTTAGCGAGGACTCAAGTGACATTATAAAGCTTATAAACGATTCTCTTGATACAATAGACGAGGGATGGATAAAATAGATATTTAATTAAAAGAATAAATAAATACATAAAAAACCGATACCGGAAATTCCGATATCGGTTTTTTTATTTTAAAATTATATTTTCGGTTTAAGCTAACATAGGTATTGCGCAGAAGTACGCAAATACTATTATACCAAGAACTATTCTGTAATATCCGAAAGCCTTGAAGTCGTGTTTCTTTATGTAATCCATGAAGAATTTTATAACTATAACAGAAACAACAAATGCTACTACGGATCCTACAAGAAGTACAAGCCATTCAAATCCCGAAAATGCAAAACCAGCTTTTACAAGTTTAAGAGCACTTGCACCAAGCATAGTAGGTATTGCAAGGAAGAATGAGAATTCAGCTGCAACGTATCTGGAAGCTCCTAAAAGAGTAGCACCTATTATTGTAGAACCTGATCTTGAAGTACCTGGTATAAGTGCAAGACACTGGAAAAGACCTATTCCAAGTGCAAGCTTATAAGAAACTTCTGAGAAGTCAGATACTGAAGGTTTTTTATCCCTGTTTTCTATCCGTATCATTATTATACCGTATACAACAAGCGCTACTGCAACAGTAGTAGGGTTAAAGAACAGTCTGTCTATAGTATCTTCAAAAAGAAGGCCTATAATACCTGATGGTATAACAGCGACTATTACCTTTGCCCATAAATCCAGTGTACCTTTTTTTTCTTCGTGAGTTTTAGAACCATCGAATGGATTTAATTTATTAAAGAATATAAGAAGAACGGCAAGTATTGAACCAAACTGTATAACAACAAGAAAAGTACTTATAAACCGTTCAGAGAAGTTGAGTTTTATAAACTCATCTACAAGTATCATATGCCCTGTACTACTGACAGGAAGCCATTCTGTTATACCCTGAACTATACCGAGTATAACGGCTTTTAAAATTTCTATCAAAATAATTACCTCCTGATTTCTTTGCTTACTTAAATTATAATAGCATAGATATACATTATTCTACAAGTAACAAAGAGTAAAGAATTTATGAATTTCAAAATAAAAAGGACATTCAAAAGAATGTCCTTTTAGTATATTAAGATCTAACTATTATTTGTTTAATTTAGTGTATTCTTCAAGTCCTTTTTTAAGTAACTGACCAGCTCTAAGAAGATCTTCTTCTTTTAATATGTAAGCAAGTCTTACTTCGTCTTTACCAAGACCTGGAGTAGCGTAGAATCCTTCTGCTGGAGTAGCCATTACTGTTTCACCATTATCTCTGAATTCAGTAAGTAACCATTTAACGAAATCTTCTGCGTTTTCAACTGGAAGTTTAGCAACTATGTAGAATGCACCAGTTGGTTTTTCACATATAACGCCATCAACTTTCATTAATTCGTTGTAAAGAACGTCTCTTCTCTTTCTGTATTCGTCGTTTACTTCTTTGAAGTAAGAAACTGGAGTTTTGTAAAGTTCAGCAGCACCTATCTGTTCTAATGTAGGAACACATAATCTACCCTGGCATAATTTCATTATCTGAGCGATAAGTTCTTTGTTTTTACAAGCTATAGAACCTATTCTTGCACCACAAGCACTGTATCTCTTAGAAACTGAATCTATTATTATAACTCTGTCCTGAACATTTTCAAGGTTTCCGAAACTTGTATATTCAAGTCCATCGTATACGAATTCTCTGTAAACTTCGTCAGCTATTATCCAAAGATTTTTTTCTATAGCTATTTCAGCTATCATTTCTAATTCTTCTTTAGTATATATAGCACCAGTTGGGTTTCCTGGGTTAGATAAAAGTATAGCTTTTACTTTATCGTCTATTTTTGCAAGTATTTCTTCTTTTGCTGGAAGATGGAATCCATTTTCAGCAGTAGTTGTTATAGGAGTAACTCCTACGTTTACGCACTGTCCGAAACCATTGTAGTTAGTGTAGAATGGTTCTGGTATTAAAAGTTTATCTCCTGGGTCACAAGTAGCCATCATAGAGAATAGAAGGGCTTCTGAACCACCGTTAGTAACAAGAAGTTCGTCTTTTTCAAAGTGCATATCGTAAGTTTTGTAGTAATCCTGAAGAGCTTCTATTAATTCAGGTATACCCTGAGAAACCGCATATTCAAGAACTTCGTTATCGAAGTTTTTAACTGCATCGAAGAATCCTCTTGGAGTTTTTATATCTGGCTGTCCTATGTTTAAGTGATATACTTTGATTCCTTCAGCTTTTGCAGCCTGAGCAAAAGGCACAAGTTTTCTTATTGGTGAGCTCTGCATTGAGCTAACTCTGTTTGAAAAGTTATTCATTTCAAATACCTCCCTAAATAATACTTAAAATAATAAAATAATAAAAATTACGAAAACGTTTTTTTTATCCTTATTAATCATAACACAAATTTTCAGAAAAATCACCATATTTATATAAAAAAATAAAACTAATTTTTAACAAAAAAATAATAGGAAAATAAAAATATTATAGAATAATAAAAAAGTATTTCATAAAAAAAATAAATATTATTATAATATATAGATATAAATAAAATACCAAAAGATTAGAAATAGTCAATAAATCATAGTATAATAGAAATTACAAAGCCATAATAAGAGGTGATAATCATGAAGGAGTTAAGAATAGATGCAATAACCAACGATATAATTGTATTTGCAACGGACAGGTCTAAAAGACCGAGGGATACCGTAAAGAAACCAGAACTTTATACAGAAATTTATAAGGCAAAGCATGAGTATGAAGAAAAATGCCCGTTTTGTGTAGGTAATGAAAGTGTAGCCGATAAATCAACAGATGAGGTAAGGGATGAAAATGGATGGATTGCAAGATCTGTTCTTAATAAATATCCTATACTGGATATGGAATCAAACGATATATTCGGAGTACATGAGGTATTAATTGAAAACTACAAGCACGATGCTACATTTTATAATATGACTGAAGAAGAGTTTAAAGCGATGTTTAAGCTGATTATAAGCAGATATAAAGATCTTTCAAGTAGAGAGGGAATAGAGTATGTACTGCTATTTAAAAACTTCCTTAAAAAAGCGGGAGCGTCTCTTATGCATCCTCATTCCCAGATTATGTCAATGTCACTTGTTCCCCCAGAGGTAGAGAATGAACTTCTTATAGCAGAGAACTATTATAATATAAATTCTTCTAATTTATACGACGATATAGTAGAAGAAGAAATAAAACTGGACAAGAGAATACTATATAAAGGTAAAAAATTCACAGTGCTGGTACCATACGCAAGTAAAAATCCAGGAGAAATAAGGATAATATTTGGAAATGGTGTAAAACTTGAAAATATGAATGAAGATGATGTATCAGAGCTATCATATGTATTTAAAAGATTATTTAAGAATTTTGAAAAACTATATGGATTTATTCCTTTCAATATATGTTTCCATACTAATCCTGTGGAATTAGATACCGAAAAGTATTTTAATATGCATATGCATATATTCCCGAGAAAATTCAATTTTGGAGGATTTGAGCTTGGGTCAGATATGTATGTTTGTTCTACGATTCCAGAGCGGACTGCTGATGTATTAAAAATAAAAGATAGAAAATAAAATATCTGGGTATTATATAATTCGGGTGATAAATAAATATAAATATAGACGGGAGAAGTAAAAGATGAAATTTATATCTTGGAACGTAAATGGAATAAGGGCATGCGTTGGAAAGGGATTTTTAGACTTTTTCAATGAAGTAGATGCTGATATATTCTGCCTTCAGGAAACAAAGTTACAGGCAGGACAAATAGAATTAGATTTAGAAGGATATGAGCAGTATTGGAATTATGCAGATAAAAAAGGTTATTCAGGTACAGCTATATTTACAAAGAAAAAACCTTTAAATGTAAGATATGGTATAGACATAGATGAACATGATCACGAGGGAAGAGTTATAACTCTGGAATTTGAAGACTTTTTCTTTGTTACAGTTTATACTCCTAACTCACAAACAGAGCTTAAGAGATTAGAATACAGAATGAGATGGGAAGATGATTTCAGAGCTTACCTTAAAAAGCTTGATGAAACAAAGCCTGTTGTGATGTGTGGAGACTTAAATGTTGCACATAAAGAAATAGACCTTAAAAATCCAAAAACAAATAAAAAAAATGCGGGATTTACAGATGAAGAAAGAGGTAAGTTTACAGAATTCCTTGAAAGTGGATTCATAGATACTTTCAGATATTTCAATCCTGATTTAACAGGGGCTTATTCTTGGTGGTCTTATAGATTTAATGCAAGAAAGAACAATGCAGGATGGCGTATAGATTACTTCTGTACATCTGAAAGAATGAAAGACAGATATGTAAGCGCTGATATACACAAGGATGTTATGGGATCTGACCATTGTCCTGTGGAACTTGTTATAGAATAATAAAAGATTGTTATAAATAAAAAAGAGATAGGGAATATGTTGCGGCTAAAAAGCCGTACATAAACCTATCTCTTTTTCTTTAGTTTCTTTTTCCTGTTCTTTTTTGATTTACATCTCTTTTTTATCTCAATATCATCTATATCGTATTTTATATACTGTGCAAGGCTTAGTATATTTTTTTCGTCCTTTGATAAATCTCTTTTAAGAATATCGCTAAAATTTTGACATGTATCTAAAAAGCTCTCTTCATTATAAGGATCAAGTCCATATACATCTTCTTCTTTTATACCTGTATATACATAAAGTTCTGGTGAAATTTTTGAATTTGGAATATTTGCAAAAACTTTTGCAGTGTAATAAGCATCATTAAGAGCATTGTGGTATGATACAGAATCATCCAGTCCTAAATGCTTTATTGCATTTTCAAGGCCTATCTGCTGTGAAGTAGAATTATTTATATGTTTTGATGCGTAGTACTGAATATCAATACACGATTTTGTGATTTCACTGCAGTCAATATTATGATAAGCGCAGTTTCTGTAAACTTCCTTTATATCACTTTTACCCCATACACATAAAACGGGATCGTTATTTGATATGAACTTGCAGAACTCAGCAAAAGCTTCTTTAAATTTCGGAGCATTGGAAAGATCAGAAAGTTTTATACCTGTTATTTTTGCTACATATGGATGAATCATAGATGTATATATACAGGGTTTTACAAAAGTATCAAAGGTTTCTATTATCTGGAAGTTGCTGTTCATTTTAACAGCGCCTATCTGAATTATTTCAAATGGACATAAATCATCAGAAAATGTTTTTCTATGTTTTCGATTAAAGCCTTGATTGAATTCAAGGTCAAAGACTATATACTCCATGTCTAAATTCCTTTCTTTAATTATAAACATCATTAAGTAAGTATAATATAAAAAAAGAAAAATTTCTATATTTATATTGATTATGAATTATAAATTTAGTATAATTTGGAAAATTATAAAAAAGAATATATTATCAGCTGTAAATATGTAATAATAAATATATACCAATTGATAATGACTGTATACCAATGTAATTATATTAATATACGGGATTATGAGTAACTTCATATAAAATGTAAAATAGACTAAAAAACATTTAAAATTTAACAAAAGAGTGGATTTCTTTTAAAAAACATGAAAAAATTAAAAAATATTGCGAATATTGTTTAATTGGTATATAATTATAAAATAAAAAACACGAATATTTAATTATTAAAATAAAAAAAAGTACAGATTATAGAAAGGATGTTGTAAATGAAAACTAATTTATTGTACAAAATAGAAAAAGATGAACATTCTAAGGAAAAGTTAAAAAACATACTGGATGCAAATCCAAATATAAAATTTGTTTCTGTTATGGGGGTAGACCTTGGGGGAAATGCAACAGACGAAAAAATACCTATAAAATTCTTACTTGATGATATAGATGATTTCCTTGCATCAGCTGTTCAGACAGATGGTTCAAGTGTTGAATTATACAATATAGCAACTCTTAACAATGCAAAGGTAGACCTTATGCCCGATAAAGACTGCAGATGGTATATAGACTACAATCTTGAACATATAGACGAAGAAACAGGATTACCTGTGGGAACACTTAGAATACCTGCATTCCTTATACATGAAAATAAAAAGGTCTGCTCAAGAGGTATACTTCAGAAAGCAGATAAATATTTCAAGGAATCACTTATGGAAGTGTTTAAGGAATATCCACACGTATTAAATGATTTAGGGATAGATTCAGTTGATGATGTTGAAGAAATAGGACTTACATCTGCAACTGAACTTGAATTCTGGGTAAATACACCAGAAGATAAAGCAGACCTTGAAAAATTATATACATCTCAGAGTCTAAAAGAACAGTACTGGAAGAGAACTCACGGTGTAATAAGAACATGCCTTGAAGAAACATTAATAATTCTTGAAAAAATGGGACTTGAACCAGAAATGGCTCATAAGGAAGTAGGGGGAATACCTAGTTCTATAAGTATAGAAGGTAAAACAAATCATGCAATGGAACAGCTTGAAATATCTTGGAAGTTCTCAACACCTCTTCAGGCAGCTGATAATGAACTTATAGTAAGAGATGTTGTTGAGGATATATTTACAGCGCACGGGCTTGAGGTTACATTTAAAGCGAAACCGATAGAAGGTGTAGCAGGTAACGGAGCACATGCTCATTTTGGTGTAAGTGTTAAACTTAAAGACGGAAAGAGAAAAAATATATTTGCTCCACTTGATATGAAACAGGATTACCTTAGTATACTTGGATATGGAGCACTTATGGGAATGCTTTATAACTACGAAGTTATAAACCCATTTGCAACTTCATCTATAGATGGATTTAACAGACTTGTACCAGGATTCGAAGCTCCTGTATGTATAGTTACATCTCTTGGACATACATATGAACATCCATCAAGAAACAGATCTGTACTTGTGGGGCTTGTAAGAGATATGAAAAATCCTAAGACTCTAAGATTTGAACTTAGATCACCAAACCCACTTTCAAATAAATATCTTGTAATAGCAGCATGCTATCAGGCAATACTTGAAGGTATAAAAGAAGTTGCCAAGAGTGGATACGGAACAAAAGAACTTGAAAAAGAATTATCCAAACAGCCTGGAGAAGAAGGATTCTATCTTGAAACTGACAGAGCTTACAGAGATGAACACGATGTATTCGAAGAATATACATTAAATGAAAGAACAAAACGTTTCGGGGAACCACCAGCAACAGTTTACGAAAATATGAGAAATATACAGAAATATTCTTATAAATTAAAATCATTAAAACAGGGTGGAGTATTTACAGACGCCATAATAAATTCATTCAGAGTAGGTGCCATAGATAAATGGCAGAAAAAATTAAAAACAAGACTTATAGAGCAGAATATAGCTGTAATAAGGAGTCTTAAGAAAATACATACTCCCGAAAATATGGATGCAATAGATGAAGTCATATGGAAGTCAATATCAGATATGAAATACGACCTTATGAAGGATACTCTTACAAGAGAATCTCTGTTTACAAGAATAAGAAATGCTGTAGACAATAAAGATTATCGGGAAGCATCAAGACTTCAGATTGAAATGAAGAAAAAGATGAGTGAAATACAGCAGTTATACCTAAAATACAAAAAGAACATATTCTAAAAATAAAATATAAATAATATAAGCTGCTACATTTTATCGGTGTGGCAGCTTTTTATGTTTATTTCGGACTTTTTTAGCAGAGATAACTATATAAAACAATACTTCTGAAACGGAAAGATTTAAATGTATATCACTTATTTATATACTGTATATGCTTTTGAAATTATTCGGGATTAATATTTTTATAAGATAAAAAATAAAAAACACCGCAGAAGTATATATTTACACTAATGCGGTGCTGATTTAATTATCTTGATACTTTTTTAAAAGAGATTCTAAATAGAAGTCTATTTTTTCAGGATGTATTGTTTTCTTAAACTCTTTCATATTTTCTTTCATAAAGTCTACAGTAGATGAAAAATCTCCGTTTGCTATTGCTTTAAGTACTATTTCAAGATCATCTTCATCGCTGTATATAAATCCAATTCCCTTATCTATTATGAATTTACCATTTTCAATTTCCTGTCCAAGCTTAGGAATTTTCACTATGAGTGGTGTATTTGAATGAATTGCCTCAAACAGAGTAGCACCACCTGGTTTTGTAAGCATAAGATCATTATTCTGTAAAAGCTCATCCATATTAGTTACAAATCCGAGAACCTTTGTATTCTGAAGTGGTTCCTTTTCAGTTAGTAAATCATAAATCTTTTTGTTTTTTCCTGTTACAATTGTAACCTCAAGCTTATCTTTATGTTCTCCAACAAACTTATCCATTTTATACATAAAATCTTCACTTATATCGAATAATCCTCTTCCGCCACCGATTACGATAATTCTGCATTTCCCGTCTTCTGATGGAATTTTTTCCTTATCAAAGGTATTATTAATAGGGACTCCTACAACCTCGACTTTTTCGGGAGAAATTCCTCTCTGTACAAATCTATTTTTTATTTCAGCTGAAGGAACAAAATAAAGCTCTGTATTTTCAAAAATCCACTCCATACTGTCCACGACATCTGTAACAACTGTAACTGCTGGTATGAAATGACCATCTTTGGAATTTCTGAAGTTATTCACACATGCAGCTGCAAGAGGGAATGTAGAAATTATAAGATCCGGACTCAATTCGTCTATAAATTCAGAAAGTTTTGGAGAATATACTTTATGTGCAAGATCATATTTAGACGTAAATGATTTCTTTAAATAATAGTAACAGTTATAAAGCCCAGGTGTATATTTTGTATTTTTTTCGTATAAATTTACCATGGGTTTATTTAGCCTTGGAACACTGGCATCTATAAAGTTTCTTATAACTATGTTAGCGGTTTTATTATTAGAGAGTATAGCGTCTCTTATGGCATTTGCAGCACTTACATGCCCTGCTCCAAATCCCGCTGTAAGAATAAGTATAGTTTTATCATTTAGTATAGACAAAATAACACCTCCTTTTAAAAATTTTTATACTGACACTGTGTATTATAAGATAAAATAACTATATATGTAAACAGTATAAAGATGAAATAATTGTAAAAAATAAACTGTACTTTATAAATATCGTTAAATTAGTTAATATATAAAAATCACAGTATTAAAATGCCTCTATTACTTAAAAAATAGTATATTTATTTTTATTAATTATTAAAAAAATCCGGATATTATAAGATAAAATAATTCCGGACTGGTAATTAGACTATTCTATTGATGTAAGCATATTAAGGAACATTTCAAACATAACACCATCGTTAGGGTCTATATCGAATTTAGAAGTATATTCTATCGATTTTGAAACGAATTCAACAGCAGTTTCAACGGCGAATATAAAATCATGCTCAGATGTCATAAGACCACTCAGCACAGAGGTGAAAATATCTCCAGTTCCACTGTATGAACACTTCATATAATTTTTAGATATAAATGTAAATTCATCTTTTTTTCTATCATATGCTAAATTTGTGATCTGTTTTTTATTTATCTTGTCTTCTTCGTGAATGCCGGTTATAACAACATAATCAGGACCTATTTCTGATACATCGCGAGCTATGTTTTTAAGTTCATCTCTTGGAATATCTCTCATATGAAAGTCTCTTCCTGTAAGAAGACAGGCCTCTGTTATATTAGGAGTTGTTATATTTGCAAATTTTACAAGTTCTTTTATTCTGGTTATTATATTATTCGAAAATATAGGATATATAACCCCGTTATCAGCCATAACAGGATCTACAACCACTTTTGAATTTGGATTATTTTTAATGAAGTTTATTACAAGGTCTATCTGGTCAAGAGAACCTAAAAATCCGCTGTATATTGTATCAAATTCAACATTTAATTTTTTCCATGTATTTGTATAGTTCTCCATTTCAGGTGTTAAATCTAGAAAAGTATATTCGGGATAACCGGTCTGACTTGAAAGAACGGCTGTTGGAAGAGGACAGCACTGTACTTTTAATGCTGATATTATAGGAATTGCTGCTGTAAGAGAGCATTTACCTATTCCAGACATATCATTTATTGCGGCAATTTTCTTTTGCATTTATTAAACCTCCATAAAAAAGTATATTTTTAATATATTATATAATACTACTATATAATACTACTAATCTAAAAAAAGTAACAGTTTAAAATATTAAATCAACAATTGATATGGTACAATAGATTTAATGATTAAAATAAAGTTAATAAAAATTATCTGTATATAATTTGAAAAAGAATAAAATTATTTTCTTGAATTAAAAATATAATTAATAAATTATGATATATTACTACATATTATAAAAAATTTAACAATATCAGATATAATATATAAATGATTCTGAAAGTAATATGAGAATAATAATTTGACATAAAAAACTATTTATGCTAATATTAATTATAGATTATCTTTGAAAAAAGATAATTATAATGTGTTTTAGTTCTAGGAGGATTTACTAATGAAAACTGGTATAGTTAAATGGTTCAACAACGAAAAAGGATTTGGATTCATATCTGTAGAAGGAGAAGATGATGTATTCGTACATTTCTCAGCTATACAGACTGAAGGATACAAATCATTAGAAGAAGGTCAGGAAGTTGAATTCGAAGTAGTAGACGGTGCTAAAGGACCTCAGGCTGCTAACGTAATAAAAAAATAGTTAGAAGAAGGACAGAAAGTTTGAATTTGAAGTAGTTAATGGTACAAGCCTTAATCTACTGACGTAGTTAAATTATAATAATAATTTCGATTATAAATAAATTCATATAGAGTAGTTCGATATTCTAGAGAAAGAAACCGGGATTCCTGGTTTCTTTTTTTATATCTAAAATTAAAAACATAAAACGTTTATATGCATATTAACTAAGAATTTATACGTGCTTATAATAAGAATTTAATATATACTATTTGATTGCTGAAACGAAAAAAGAATAATTATTTTAAAATATGATAAATTATGAAAACTTTAATAAGTATTGATATGTATATGATTTTTACATGAAATACCAATATAATTATACGTTAATATCATAAAAAATTATAAAACAAATGATTATATACAGATAAATATGATAAAATAAAGATATGAATATAGAGTAAATTTGAGTATTATAACAATCTGAAAGGAGAAACGTATCGGATGAACGTACTATTCTTTTTAACTCCAAAGACTGATGTAGCATATGTACATGATAGTGATTCAGTAAGGCAGGTAATGGAAAAGATGGATCATTATAAGTACTCTGCTGTTCCTATAATAAGTGAAGAGGGAGAATATAAGGGTACAATAACAGAGGGAGATATTCTTTGGAAGATAAAAGCTGATGAGGAATTTAATATTAAAAAAATGGAAGATGTATCTGTTATGAGTATAGACAGAAGGGTTGATAATCATACTGTAAATATAAATACAGATGTGGAAGATCTTGTGCTTACTTCTCTAAATCAGAATTTTATTCCTGTTGTCGATGATGAGGGAGTATTTATAGGGATTGTAAAGAGAAGAGATATAATAGAATACTTCTTTGATACATTAATAGAGCCGAAAAGAAAGGCAAGAGAGGACAAGAAAAAAGAAAATAAAAAATAAAAAAGGAACTGTTTTAAAACAGTTCCTTTTTTATTATATTTAAGATTTAATTAGTCTTCTATAGAGAATTCAGAAGCGAATTTATTTCTTAATTCAGCAACTTTATCTTCGTAAGCTTTAAGCTGTTTTACCTGACCTAAAGTCTGAGCTATGTCATCTTTAACTTCTTCGAAATCAGATATTCCAGCTTCATGACGTTCTTCAACTTTTATAAGGTGGTATCCGAACTGAGTTTTAACTGGTGAAGATATTTCTCCTGCATTCATAGAGAATACAGCTTCTTCGAATTCTGGAACCATCTGTCCTTTAGAGAATAGACCAAGATCTCCACCCTGCATGTTAGATGGGCAATCAGAGTAATCCATAGCAGCCTGTTCGAAAGTTTTTTCTCCAGTTTCTATTTCAGCAGCTATTTCTTTTATTCTAGTTTCAGCAGCTTCAAGACCTTCTTCGTTTTCAGCTTTTATAAGTATATGTCTCGCTTTAGCCATTTCTTCAACTCTGAAGTCTTCTTTGTGTTCTTCGTAGTAAGCTTTTGCTTCTTCTTCAGTAACAGGGTTAGACATGAATATTTCATTTATAGCATGCTGTTTAAGCATATTTACTTCAACCTGTTCCATTAATTTTTTGAATTCTTCAGTTTCATCAACTTTTCTTGCTTTAGCGTCCATATAAATTAATTCCTGATTTATAAGGTCTTCTAATAATCTTTTTTTACCTTCTTCAGACTGGAAGTGCATTGCCTGCTGAGGGTTCATTGTTTTTACGGCATTGTCTATATCTATGTTAGATATTTCTTTACCATTTACTGTAGCTAATACTTTTCTTTCCATGATACTACAAAACTCCTTTATTAAATATAATATTTGTAGGAAACTATATCACAAAGTGATAATGTTTTCAAGATGTTTATAATATAATTTTTTTAAAGCTGTAATATATAACCACTTTAAAAAGCAATTAACATCACTATTTAATGATAACAGAAAAATATAAATCTGTCTAATTTAATCAGTTTTAATAGAAGATTGTAAAAATAAAAAGCAGAAGGAACGACATAATGCCGACCACGCCTTCTACATTTTTTCTTTTGAATACCTCCACATATGAAAAATAAAAATATACGGATATAACAAATAATTTACCATAAAGCAGCATTATATTTTTAGGATAAAGAACAAAGCTTAGAAGTGTAACTATAAATGCGAGAATTGTACTTAATCTGTATTCAAGCATGTAGCCTTTACGTTCCTCTTTTGACTTTTTAAAATATCCGATTATAAAAAGAACAACATATACAGCCGAAAGTAATGAAAAAGCGAAAAATAAAAATAACTCAAGCTCCCTCGTTGAAATAACAATCCACTTATACCAAATGATAGGCCAGAAGGTAAGGGTAATAAGCTTAAAGTAGTTTTCCATGAAATTACCTTTATTTATAGATTTAGTGTCCATATAATCAATCCTTTAAAATTTATTTTTAAGAGAAAATATAAGATTATTTTTAGTAGTATTTCTCTATATAACACATAATACAGGAAGAATTTTAAAGACCATACTGTTTAATCCATTAACAAAATAACAGCAGTTTATCGTTTTATGGTAATCATTCCCGAAAATTATGTATTTATATATATTATAAAAGCTTCTGCCTTTAAATAAAAGCAGAAGCCTAAAATTCATAAATAAATTATACAGTTTTGTATATTTACTATCTAGCTCTCATTTTGTACTGAGGAGCTATTTTTAAGTCAGTTATTACTATAGCCATTTTAGCTTCAGGGTTGTAACTTATCTGTACAAGCTGATTTTTCTTTACTTTTTCTAAATCTTCCCCACCGTAAGCTATTTCAAGTTTTATAGGTTTTTTACCCTGTTTTATAAGAACAACATATTCTTTTTTACCTTTTTTTTCTAAAGATATAAGATTTCCTACATAAGGCACAAAGTTCTGGTATCTTTCAGACCATTTTCTTATTATAAAGAAAGAAGCGATTGCTATTACAACGTTTATACCGAAAATAACCCAACCATTTATATGTGCAAATACTCCTATTATTATAACTGCAAACATTATAACTATAGGTATTATAGCTTTCTTTAGTACCAGTTTACCTATGATTTCATTTGCTTTTTTTTCTGGTTCAGACATTGTCTTAGATCTGGCATATGACTGTGCAAATTTGTCTTTTAAACTCATTTTATTCCTCCTAATCAAATATAGTTAAGTTATATTATAACAATATTCTGCTTGAAACTAAACTTAATTATATATTTAAAATTTAACGTTTTGTCTAATATTATGTGAAGCAAAATACTCTTCTAATTTTATCATAAAAAAACAAAAAAATAAACATAGTATAATAAATTATAGATGAAAATAATTAACATCTGAATAAATATAATAAAAATGGATATATCCTAAAAAGGATTGTAAGATTTATAAAAAACATATATAATATAAAAAAATTAGGAGGTCGAAAATGACAAAATTGGATAGAATATTAAATGATAATAAAACATTTGTAGAAAATAAAGAATATGAGGCATTTTCTACATCTAAAAAACCAGATAGAAAAATAGTTGTTCTTTCGTGTATGGATACAAGACTTACATCTTTACTGCCAAGTGCAATGAATATAAAAAATGGTGATGTAAAACTTATAAAGAATGCCGGGGCTGTAATTACCCACCAATTTGGAAGTACTATGCGTAGTATTTTAGTTTCAATATGTGAATTTGACGTGGATGAAGTAATGGTAGTCGGACATTATGAATGTGGAATGTGCAACGAAAATACAGATGAGATGATAGAAAAAATAAAAGAAAAGGGAATTTCAGAAGAAGTAATAGAAACTCTTGAAAGAGCTGGAATAGACCTTAAAAAATGGCTTCACGGATTTGACTCAGTTGAGCAGTCTATAAAAGATACTGTTGATACTATTAAAAATCATCCGCTGATACCTGAAAATATAAAAGTACACGGACTCGCAATGGACCCTATGACAGGAAAAATAGATGTAATAGTTAATGGATATGAAGGATAATAAAATATTATTTTAAATATGTATCTATTGGTAGTCAGATGGTATTCAGAATCAAAGAGCGTTATCAATAGAGCAGAATGTATAAGAGATAGATAATAAAAATAAAGATATAATATAAAAAACGGCATGTAAAAATGTCGTTTTTTATTTTAAAAATAATTAGCTGACTAAATGAAATAATAACTTTTAAACTAAATAAATAATACTATATTTGATTAAAAACAACGCTTTAATATGAAAAAAATGTAAAAAACTATTAAAAAAGATTGAAAAAATGAAAATACTATATTAATATTAACTAGACAATTAATTAGTCGGCTAAATAAAAAAGGCGGTGTGAAAATGAGCGAATATAAATTTGAAGCATCAATGAATGCAGTTATTATGAGATTATGCAGGGCGTATTTTAATGCTTCTGACAGATATCTGAAGAAACTTGATCTTCATTGTGGACAGCCACATATAATACTTTCTCTTTATAAGAAAGACGGAAAAAGTATAAAAGAGTTATCAGATTCAAGAAAGGTAAAGGCATCTACTACCACTGTTATGGTATCAAGAATGGAAAAGAGCGGAATAGTAGAAAGAAAAGCTGATTCTGATGACCGGAGAATAACAAGGGTATATCTTACAGAAAAAGGAAAATCAATATGTAAGGAAATTGAAGAAATAAATAAAAAAGTAGAAGAAGAGTGTTTAAAGGGATTTTCTGAAACTGAAAGGATAATAGTTAAAAGACTTATCGACCAGATGATAGAAAACTTAAACGAGGCATAAATCGGATATAAGTTAAACTCGGATTAATAATATCTGAGAATATATCGATTTTTGGAATATAAATCATGAAATTATAAAATCAACGGGGGGTACATATGATAAAAATAATGAAATATCTGGGAAAATCAGCTTCATTAATCATTGTGATAATATTAATGCTGATATTACAGGCAACTTGTGATATTTCACTTCCTGAGTATACATCAAACATAGTAAATGTCGGTATACAGCAGGGTGGAGTAGAAAATGCTGTACCAGATGCGATAAAAGAGTCTGATATGAATAGACTTTTAGAACTTGTAAATGAAGAAGACAGAGAAACTGTAATAGATGAATACAGTCTTATAGAAAAAGGAAGTTCAGATTCAGAAGAATACAGTGAAAAATATCCTGTATTAGAAAAAGAAAGTATTTATAAATTAAATGAAATAGAAGAAGAAAAAAACGATGAATTAAATTCAATACTTGGAAAGGCAGAAATGCTTTTATACTCTATTGAAAACGGCGGAAAAGAAACAGAATTAATAAAACAGAAAATGCTTTCAAAAATGCCAGCTGATATGATGGCAGTGGGAAAAGACATGGATATTATAGATATAATATCTATGATGAGTGATGAGCAGTCTGAGGCTGTAATAGGTAAAATGTATGATAAATTTGACGATATACCAGACAGTATAATAACTCAGAGTGCGGTTTCTTTTGTAAAGAGTGAATATAAATCCATGGGAGTTGATATGGATAAACTTCAGTACGGATATATATTTAAAACAGGAGCACACATGCTTTTAATAGCTGTTGTAAGTATGATGGCTGCAATATCTGTTACATTCTTTGCATCAAGAACAGCAGCTACACTTGGTAGAAATCTTAGAGCAAAGGTTTATGGAAGAGTAATGTCATTCTCAAATGAAGAGATGAAATCTTTCTCTACGGCTTCTCTTATAACAAGAAGTACAAATGATATACAGCAGATACAGACCATGAGTGCAATGCTTTTAAGACTTGTATTTTATGCACCGCTGATGGCAATGGGTGGAATATTCAAAGTCATACATACTAATGTTTCACAGACATGGATAATAGGTGTTGCCATACTTGCAATAGTATTTGTAGTAAGTATACTGTTTAAGGTTGTAATGCCTAAATTCAAAGTTTTACAGAAACTTGTTGATAAATTAAACCTTGTATCAAGAGAAATAATAACAGGGATGCCTGTAATAAGAGCATTTAATAACCAAAAGTATGAAGAAGACAGATTTGACAAAGCAAATAAAAAGCTTACAAAAACGAATATATTTGTAAATAGAATGATGTCATGTATGATGCCTATGATGATGTTAATAATGAACCTTGTTTCTGTTACTATCGTATGGAGTGGTTCACACAGTATAGATGCAGGTACAATGCAGGTAGGGGATATGATGGCGTTTATCCAGTACACAATGCAGATAATAATGGCATTCCTTGCTATTTCAATGATGTCAGTTATGATACCAAGAGCATCAGTTTCTGCAGGGCGTATAATGGAGGTTATAGAAACTGAACCTAAAATAAATGATCCTGAAGAAGAAAAAGAATTTGAAAAGGACATAACAGGAAATGTTGAATTTAAAAACGTATCATTTAAATATCCTGATGCTGATGAAGAGGTATTAAAGAATATATCATTTACAGCCAAAAACGGAGAAACAACTGCATTTATAGGAAGTACAGGAAGTGGAAAATCGACACTTATAAACCTTATACCTAGATTCTTTGATGTTACAAAGGGAGAAATTCTAGTAGACGGAGTAAATATAAAAAATATAAAACAGCATACATTAAGAGAAAAAATAGGTTACGTTCCACAGAAGGGAATTCTGTTTACAGGAACAATAGATTCGAATTTAAGATACGGAAATCCCGATGCTTCAGATGATGAAATAAGAGAAGCAGCTGAAATAGCACAGGCTATGGAATTTATAGAGTCAAAACCAGACGGATTCAATACAGAAATATCACAGGGCGGTTCAAATGTATCTGGAGGTCAGAAACAGAGATTATCCATAGCAAGAGCAATAGCCAAGAACCCTGAAATATACATATTCGATGATAGTTTTTCCGCACTTGACCTTAAAACAGATACAGAACTCAGAAAGGCTCTTAAAGGAAAAACTGAAAACAGTACTGTTCTTATAGTTGCTCAGAGAATAAGCACTATAATACATGCTGAACAGATAATAGTTTTAGATGAGGGTGAAATTGTAGGAAAAGGGACTCACAGTGAACTTCTTAAAAACTGCGAGGTATACAGACAGATAGCCTTATCACAGCTTTCAAAGGAGGAACTTGAAAATGAGTAGATACGGAATGCAGAGAGGTCCTATGGGAAGAAGAGGACATATGAAGGGTGCTCCTGAGAAAGCAAATGATTTTAAGGGAACAATGAAGAAACTGATGAAATACATATCAGTTTATAAAGTAGCAATAATAGCGGTATTTATATTTGCTATTGGAAGTACTGTATTCTCAATAGTAGGTCCTAAAATACTTGGTAAGGCAACAACAAAGATATTTGAAGGAATTATGGAAAAGGTATCAGGTGTTGCAGGTGGTGGAATTGATTTTAATGCCGTTGGTAAAATACTTGGAATACTGGCACTTCTTTATGTTGTAAGTGCATTATTATCATTTATCCAGGGATATATAATGAGTGGAATAGCTCAGAAGGTATCTTACAGAATGAGAAATGATATATCAGAAAAGATAAACAGAATGCCTATGAGCTACTTTGATAAAAGAACACACGGTGAAATATTATCGAGAATAACAAACGATATAGATACGCTGAGCCAAAGTTTAAACCAGAGTTTAACACAGCTTATAACAGCGGTAACTACAATGGTAGGGGTTCTTGTAATGATGTTATCGATAAGCTGGATGATGACACTTGCCGCTCTTATAATAATACCTTTATCTCTTACACTTACTAAAATGATAGTTAAAAGATCGCAGGGATATTTCAGAAGCCAGCAGAAGTTCCTTGGGCATGTAAATGGACAGGTTGAAGAAACTTATGGCGGACAGAGTATAGTAAGAGTTTTCAATAAAGAAGAAGAAGTAAGAAAAGAATTTGAAGAGCTTAATAACAGTCTTTTTGATTCAGCATGGAAATCACAGTTCCTATCAGGAATGATGAACCCTATAATGTCATTTGTAGGGAACCTTGGATATGTAGTTGTTTCAATACTTGGAGGATATCTTGCGGTTAAAAAGACCATAGAAGTCGGTGATATACAGTCATTTATACAGTATGTCAGAAACTTTACACAGCCTATGAACCAGATCGCACAGGTTATAAACATGCTTCAGTCTGCAGGGGCTGCGGCCGAAAGAGTATTTGAATTCCTTGAAGAAGATGAAGAAATCCAGAAATCTGAAGGAAATTTTGAATTATCAAATATAAAAGGAAATATATCATTTGAACATGTAAACTTTGGATATAATGAAAATAAAACAATAATAAATGATTTTTCCGTAGATGTTAAAAAAGGTCAGAAAATAGCCATAGTAGGACCAACTGGAGCTGGTAAAACTACAATAGTTAAACTTCTTATGAGATTCTATGATATAAACAGTGGGTCTATAAAACTTGACGGTTATGATATAAAAGAATTTGACAGAAACGAGCTTAGAAAAATGTTTGGTATGGTTCTTCAGGATACATGGCTTTTCAATGGAAGTATAAAGGATAATATAAAATACGGAAGAATTGATGCTACTGAAGAGGAAATTATAAGAGCATCAAAATCAGCAAATATACATCACTTTATAAAAACACTTAATGACGGATATAATACTGTTCTTGATGAGGAAGCAAGTAACATATCACAGGGTCAGAAACAGCTTTTAACTATTGCCAGAGCCATACTTGCAGACCCTAGAGTTTTAATACTTGATGAGGCTACAAGTTCAGTAGATACGAGAACAGAGCTTCTTATACAGAGGGCGATGGATAATCTTATGGAAGGAAGAACCAGCTTTATAATAGCGCATAGATTATCGACAATAAAAGATGCTGATTCTATACTTGTAATGGATAATGGTGATATAGTAGAGCAGGGAACACACGAAGAGCTGCTTGAAAAAGGAGGATTCTATTTTAATCTTTATAATTCTCAGTTTGAAGAGGACGAGGTTGTGTAAAAATGGTATAGAATAGAAGATATTAATGTTAAGGAAATGTTAAAGTTTTAAATGGATAAAAGGGGACAGACTGGAAACACAAGCTTTCAAAATCTGTCCCTTTTTCTATAGTGAAAATTTATTATGTCTGTATTACAAAAATATAATATATATGTTAAGATTGAAATATCTGAAATTAGGAGGTAAATGATGAAAATAGATTGGAATAGAAGATATACAACAATAGCGGCATATGCCGTGGCTGTTATATGTTTAGGGACAGTATTCTACCTTGTAAGTTCGCAGGTTAATATTTTTTCAGCTAAGATAAGCGATTTTATAACAATAATTCAGCCGTTTATAATAGGTTTCTCTATTGCATATATATTAAATTTTATATTAAAGTTTTTGGAAGAAAAGGTGTTTTCGGGTCATAAATATGATAAGAAACCTGGAGTAAAAAGAGCGTTCTGTCTTTTGATTACATACTTTATCGCGGCTTCGCTAACATATCTGTTTATACACTTTGTATGGCCGGAACTTATTGAAAGTATACTTGGTCTTTTTAATGATGCACCAGCGTATTTAAACGCGGTAACAGACTTTATTGAAAAGATTATAAGAGAGCTTAAACTAAGCCCGCAGAATATGGAAATAGTACATGTTAAATGGCAGGAAACAGTAGATTATATAATGACAGCAATAGCAAATCTTATTCCTGTTTTAGGTAATAGAGTTATGATAGTATTCTCAAGTGTATGGAATATAATACTTGGTATCATAATATCTATATATCTTTTAAAAGACAAAGAAAACTTCTTTGCAATATCAAAGAAAATAACATATGCGTTCTTTAATAAGGAGCATGCGTATAAGATACTTGAACTTACACACAGAGCGAATAATATATTTGGTAAGTTTTTAGGCGGTAAGATTATAGATTCATTTATAATAGCTATTATAACGTTTATAATACTTACTGTAGTAAAAATGCCTTATACAATACTTATTACTGTAATAATAGGTATTACAAATATTATACCGTTCTTTGGACCGTTCTTTGGAGCGGTTCCATCGATTATACTTGTTTTATTTGTAAATCCTATAAAGGCAATATGGCTTGCTATTATAATATTCTTTATACAGCAGCTTGATGGAAATATAATAGGACCTAAGATACTTGGAGATTCCATAGGAGTTTCTGCCTTTTGGATATTATTCTCACTTCTTCTTGCAGGTAAATTCCTTGGATTAGTAGGAATGATATTAGGTGTTCCTTTATTTGCGTTTATATATTCTATAATAAAAGATATAACTGAGGACAGACTGGATCGTAAAGGACTTCCGGTAGACACGAATGATTATAGAGATTAATTAAAAGGAGCATTTGCTCCTTTTTTATTGCAGAAAAAACCAGTATTAAAAAGAAAATTGATTTCGTATAAATGGGAAATATTAAAATAAAATGTTTTTTTAAATCACGAATATAAACAGAATACTGACTTAAAAAATAATACAGATTTTACAATAATAAAATAGTAATTAAATATAAATTTATAATATATACAAATAAATTACAAAAAAGTTACAGAAAAGTAACAAAAAAGCCGTGCAAATATTGAAAAAGGATATACACGATGTTATAATAAGCGAAGAGATTATGATTTACATAATCTTTTTTTATTATTTTAAATTTGAAAATACAGGAGGTCTTAATGAATATAAATTATAAATATAGAGTAGCTTCTGTTCTTATGGCAGGAGCAATGGTTTCTACAGGAATGATGACCTCATTCGCTGCGGAAAGTGAAATAATACAGGGAAGTAATATGTATGAAACAGCAGGTCTTATAGCAGATAAACAGAGCTATAATACTGCGATAATAGTAAATTTAGATGAATCAATAGCGGATGGACTATCAGCAAGTGGTCTCTCAGGAGCGACAAATGCGCCAATACTTTTAACAAAAGCAAATGAAATACCAAGTGCAACTCAGAAGAGACTTAAAAATGTAGATAAAGTATATATAATAGGTCTTGAAAAAGCTGTATCTAAAAATGTTGAAAGCAAAATAAAATCAATGGGAATAGATGTAGAAAGATTAGGTGGAGCAAACAGAAACAGCACAAGTTATGATGTTGCTCAGAAAATAAAAGAAATAAAGAAAATAACTTCTGTTGCAATAACAAATGGTAAACATGGAGAAGCAGACAGTATAAGTATAGCTTCAGAAGCAGCTAGAAGCGGTATGCCGGTAATACTTACAAATGGAAAAAGTATATCTTTTCCATTAAACAAACAGAAGGTTTATGCTATAGGTGGAGATAAAGTAATATCAGATGAACTTGTTAAAAGTACAAATGCCGAAAGACTTGGTGGTTCAAACAGATATGAAACAAATAAAATAATATTAGATAAATTCTATCCAAATGCTAAAGAGTATTATGTAGCAGATGGATATGATCTTAAGAATGCACTTGTAGGATGTACGATAGCGAAAGACAAACCTCTTATGCTTGTATCTAAGAACTCAGATAAATCAGCATTAAAGGGTGCTTCAAAGGTTGGAAAAATAGGAACATTAAGCTCAAGTGTGTATGAATCTTGTTTAAAACAGGCATCTAATGGATCATCAAACAATGAAAATAATAATGGAAACGGTGATATATCTGCTGAAATAGTAGAAAATAAAAACTACAATATATTATCAGGGCCATCAGTTACTCTTGATCAGTGTATGAGATGGGCTGAAAGTAAAAAAGCAACAGATCTTTTCATGGAAATAGTTCCAATACTTTATAATACAGCAGTTGAAAATGGAGTAGATCCTGCACTTGTAGTTGCACAGTCAGCAAAAGAAACTGGATACTGCAGATTTGGTGGAGTTTTAGATGCTTCATTTAAAAATACATGTGGATTAAAAACACCAGCTGGTGGTGGAGATTATGACAAAGATGCTCATACAAGATTTGATTCTTGGGAAGATGGAGCTCTTGCACAGGTTCAGCATCTTGCACTATATGCAGGAAAAGAAGGATATCCTCTTGAAAATCCAAAAGATCCTAGACATTTCAAGAGTCTTTTCGGAAAATGTAAAACTGTAAGATCACTTACAGGAAACTGGGCTGGTGGAAGCTACGGTAGTGATCTTGAAAAAATGATAGATGATATAAGAAGTAAATAATAAATATATAATAAAAAGACCATGTAAACACTTCGCACGTATAAGGCAGTATTTTAAAACTTAATAGTTATAGTCATTACAAAGTTGATTAGGCACTATTCATAAGGATAGTGCCTTTTTATATGTAATCAGTACATTCATTTTATAAATAAATATCCGTTATTATAGTGATACAAAATATGAAACGGAGAAAATAATATGAAATCAATTTATGAAAGCAGCGGCAAAGGTTACACACAACAAGGTGATTATTTATTGCCAAATCTTCAGCTTAACGAAGACTCTGAACGCAGAACCAGAAGGCCTTGAATCTGTCTGTATTTGATACGAAGAATGCGGAGAAAATGGCTACAATCTATAACATAGGTTACGCATAACATAAAAAGATAAGGCACAGTTTACGGATGTAAAAATCCGTTGCTGTGCCTTGTTTAATGTATAAATTATGTAGAATAAGTTTTATATATAATCTTAGCGAGCAGATCATTTATACTCATAAATGGTAAACTGATTATGATTGCGTTAACTAAGCGAGTAGTGCATTTATATTATCACGTCCACAAATGTTTCGTTAAGGAACACCCTAAGACCTTTTGAACAATTGTATTATATCTAATTTAAAAATGCAATTCCATAAATACAGAGTTGTATTTTTAAATTAGGAAGAACAAGCATTTTGTTTGTGGTTATAGAGTTAATTTACTGTTATACAATCTTATAAAATAATATACTTACTTTTTGTTCTTTTGTAAAAATACGTTATAAGCACATATTCCAATAGCGATTGCGATAATAAGACCAAGATATGGATGCATAAAAGATTACCGTTGCCAAAAGTCTATAAATATCTATAAAATATGTTTAATTCCCTGTTATACGAGTTCGATTTTGAAAGTTAATAATAAACAATCTACTTTCGTTTGTTTAACTCTCTGAGGGCGTAAATTCGGATAAAAAACTTCCTACATATTAGCATTATCTTTTTATTTGATATTTTATGCTAATTTATAATTTAAAAGATTTAAACTCGTATTATGATCACTATTATTAAAAAACCACATTGTCGGCATATATAAGTTCTATCTTTAAAGCTTTAAATCAGTCTTTATATGACCACAATTTGAACAGGTTTTACCACTCGGATAGAATCTATCAGCTTTAATAAATTCTATTCTCATGAATTTACACTTATATTCAAGTTGTCTTGTAAATTCATAGAAACATTGTTTTCTTATATAATCAGATAAATTTTTATTTTTCATCATTCCAGATACATTTAAATCTTCAACTACTATTCTATATGGCTTGGTTTTCACTATACTTGTTGTATCTTCTTTTCTAATTTTATAATATTTTTAGTTTTGACATATTCCTTTCCTTTTTTATTTTGTTCATATTTCCTGCTAATTAGTCTTTATAATCTTTTAAGTTTTTTCTATCTTTTTAACTGTTCTAGTTTTATTTATATTTTTATAAACATAGATATCTGAACATATAACTAAATCTTTTAAACCTAAATCTATTTCTAAAGACATATCAGTTAATTTTTCTTTGATTTCCTCTTTTTCTATACCTACAGAAATATACCAATATTTATTATCGTAACTAATTCTTGGATTGGTATATTTTGCAACAATAGATATTTGTTCATTTGTTTTTATCCAACCTACTTTTTCAATTAGAACTAACATATATGTTTTTACATTTTCTATTTATCTTTCAAGGGCATATTTTTGTTTATGCGAACTAACTCTACAATATCCAATAGTTTTTTTCTTTAAGTTAGTTGTATCTTATAGTCCTAAAAACTGATTAAGTTGCTCTTGAGAATAATATTTAGTTCTACCTGCTGTTACATATGCAGGCTTTAGTTTTTCACTTTTGTCCCAATTCATTAATGTTTGAATTGTCTTACCTGTTTTATTTGCTAGTTCTCCTATTGGGTAATATTTCATATTTTATAGTATACTATTTACTCATTTTAAATTCAATAAAGGCTATATACTGTTATTAAATGAGTATATAGCTTTTATCAATATCATGATTGATTTATATTTTATACTGATTAATTTTATTTTGATAAATTAACAAGAGTTTACTAGAATAAACTTTTTCTTCCGTAGATTCTTTTACTATCTTCCACAATATAGAAGCAACTTTTAATTTATCTGAATAACACTTACTGTTTTCAGCTCTGCAAAAGTCTTTTAAAAATTTGTTCCATTCACAGACCGAATGATCATATTTGGCATAATCTGATTCACCATAATATACCTTAATCATATCGTTGATTGTAAATTTTTTATCTCTATCTTGCTTTACCTTTCTCCAAGTAGCAGCCATATCTGCGTTAAACTTAAATGGTGTAATACCAGTTACAGCCGAAAAGTATTTTCTGAATTTTGCATTAAATGAAAATTTGCATTCAAGTAATGATGTATCAAGTGTTATAGTATCGTTGTTATTATGTGATATTTCTCTCCATTTCCACCAAGCCAGCATCCTACTTTTTTACTTTTTAAATCTTCTTTTGTCTGGAATGAGCTGTCTTCCTTTACAAATAAATCGTAGTAACTGTATGCGTAGGGTTCAGAGAAATTGTATTTTTCTTCTCTCTCAGGAGTAATAGACATCTGATGTACAACAGTATCTATTTCGCTGGCATCAAGCATTCCTACAAGTCCTGAGAACTGACCTAGTTTATAATCAAGTTCGTAATTATTTCTTTCTGCGATTTCTTTCCATACATCCATTTCAAATCCTGTAAGCTCATCATCTTTCTGGAATGCCCATGGCGGATACTGAGCAGATGTACCGACTACAACTTTTGTTTTTTCAGAATCAGAACTGTTTCCTTCTTCAGAAGCATCATTTCCTGAACAAGCAACTATGCAAAGTGATAATACTCCAACTAATAAAGCTGATAAAATTTTCTTGAATTTCATAAAAACATCCATTAATTATATTTAATATTAAAAAAATCATACTATATTAAAATAATATTATATTTATTTTAATATAGATAATAGTTAATATCTATATGTAATATTTGATATATAGAAAATAATAATGTAAAAACATTATTAAATAAAATGTATAGATAAAAACTATAACGAGAGATTAGTGATTATTTTTAAACTATACTTAAATTTATACTTTTTTAACAAAATAATATTTAGTAAGTATATAATAATTATTGTTAGATTATTATTAAATTTAAGGAGGAAACTTATATGCAGCAAACAGGATTACCAGCTCAGTTTAATGAATGGAATGAAGCCAGAAGAAATGGATTTTTACGGATTAAAAAACTTAAAGATGAAGGGAAAAGAGTAGTCGGGGTCTACTGTACCTTCTCACCAGTTGAAATTATACTTGCAGCAGGAGCAGTTTCTGTAGGTCTTTGTGGTATAAGCGAAGAGCCTATACCAGAAGCAGAAAAAATATTACCAAGAAACTTATGTCCTATGGTTAAGTCAAGTTATGGACATGCGATAACTGATACCTGTCCATATTTTTATTTCAGTGATATAGTAGTTGCTGAAACTACATGTGATGGTAAGAAAAAAATGTATGAACAGATGGCAAAAGTAAAACCTATTCATATATTAAATCTTCCAAATATGGCGACAGATGAGATGTCACTTAAACTATGGGCATCAGAAATAAAGAGATTTAAGGAAAGACTTGAAGATTTTTATGAAATAACAATAACAGATGATGATATAAGAGCTGCGATAAAGGACAGAAATGAAGAAAGAAAGCTTCTTATGGAATATTTCAGACTTGGGGAACTAAACCCGGCACCTATGACAGGAACTGAAATACACAATGTACTTTATAAAAATCAGTTTAAATTCGACAGACCTAAAATGAAAGTTGAACTTAGACAGCTTATAGATGATATAAAAGAAGATTATTATTCAAAGGAACACAAAAGAACAGATAGACCAAGAATACTAATAACAGGTTCTCCAATAGCTGGAGCAATAAGAAAAATAGCTCCTGCAATAGAAGAAGCAGGGGGAGATGTTGTTGTATATGAAAACTGCGGTGGACCTAGATCGAACAGATGGCTTGTTGATGAAGAAAAAGAAGATGTTTACGAAGCACTTGCTGAAGCTTATTTAAAAATAGGATGTTCATGTATGATGAACAATGACAAGAGAATAGAACTATTAAACGAACTTATAGATGATTTTGCCATTGACGGGGTAATAGATATATCACTTACAGCATGTCATACATTTACAGTTGAGAGTGCAAGAATAAAGGAATTTGTTACAAAGGAAAAGAAAAAAGCATTCCTTGCTCTTGAAACAGACTACTCACAGTCTGACAGCGAGCAGTTAAAAACGAGATTTGAAGCGTTCATAGAAATGCTTTAATGTTTAAGACCTTGACCTATAAAATATAAATATTTTAAAAATATGTAATGATTTAAAAATACTGTCGTGATATTTTTATTGCGACGGTATTTTTACATTTAATAAAGTTTATCGTGAATATAGAATTTATTAAGTAAATGAAAGAAACAACGTGGCATAAAATCTTAAAAATTTAAATATATACTTTATAATATATAAATATTAACAAGGTATGGAAAAAAGACTATAATAAGAGATGTAAATTTAAAAATATACATAATAAAAAATGGAGGTATACATATGGGAAAATATAATTTTGATAAAGTTGTGGATAGAAGAAATACAAACTGCATAAAATGGGATAATTTAAATATTTCATTTCCAAGGGCAAAAGAAGATGCCATGCCTATGTGGGTAGCTGATATGGATTTTGAAGTAGCAGATCCTATAGTTGATGCTATTCATATGACAGCAGACAGAAAAATATTTGGATATAGTACAAGAGATACAGACAGATATTTTGATGCTGTTACAGGATGGTATAAAAGAAGATTTAACTGGGAAATAGATAAAAATTCTATAATGTACAGTGCAGGTGTTGTTCCGGCAATAGCGATGCTTATAAGAATACTTACAGACGAAAATGATGGAGTTATAATACAGAGACCAGTATATTATCCATTTACAAATAAAATAAAAGAAAATAACAGAAAAGTAATAAACAACCCTCTTATATATAAAGACGGTAAATATGAAATGGATTTTGAGGATTTAGAAGAAAAGGCAAAAGACCCTTTAAATAAACTTATGATACTTTGCTCACCACACAACCCAATAGGAAGAGTATGGACAGAGGAAGAGCTTAAAAAAGTTGTTGATATATGTATGAAAAATGATGTATTCATAATAGCCGATGAAATACACAACGATTTAATAAGAAAAGGATATAAACATATAAATCTTCAGAAGCTTTGCCCTGAATATAAGGACAGAATAGTTACATGCCTTGCACCTAGTAAGACATTCAATTTAGCAGGTATGCAGCTGTCTAATATAATAATAAATACACCAGAGCTTAGAGAAAAATGGAATTATGAGGTTCAGAAAAGTGGTGCACGGATGAGTCCGAATCCATTTGCAATAGAGGCTGTAATTGCAGCATATAATAAATCAGAAGACTGGTTAGACGAATTAAATGAATACCTTGACGGAAACGCTGAATATATAAAAGAATTTGTAGCAGAAAATCTTCCAAAGGTAAAAATGATAAATATAGAAGGAACTTACCTTGTATGGCTTGATTTTAATGAATACGGCATATCAGCTGATGAACTTGAGAGAATAATGCTCGAAGAAGCAGGACTTATATTTGATGAGGGTACAATGTTTGGAGAAGAAGGAAGCGGATTTGAGAGAATAAACATAGCATGCTCAAGAGAATTAATAAAAGAATGTATGAACAGAATAAAGAACGCTTTTGAAGGAAGATAAATTTTAAGGAAAGATAATAAAACAGGATATTAAAAATGTATATCTGTTTATAAACAGAAAAATTCAGAAATAAATAAAAGCCTTATAGAGATAATATAATCTATAAGGCTTTTTATATTTTAATACTTTTTATAGTTATGTACTTTAATAAAAAGTATCATATATTTTAAATTTTAATAATAAAATTAATGATTATAATATATCGGAGATGCTTATATCAGAAGCTTCATCTATTCCTATTATAGGAATATCAAGTTTGTATTCTATAAGTAATTTTTCAAGTTCTTCAATAAAAACACCCTTTTCATTTATCATTTTTAAAGAGTTAATTTTATCATCAAGATTACTGCAGCCGCCCATTTCACCAGACCATTCATCTGAGCTGCATGTCATATTATATCCACAGCTTGGACTTCCATCTATTGCCAGAATACTGTCTATACTATATCCGCATTTAAGATATTCGCTAAACTGTCTTATATATGGCTCGAGCATAATTCTGCACTGATTTCTGAAGAATAAAGTATCGAACTGTTCCTTTACATGTCCCCATCTTTTCATTCCGTACATTATCATTTCTGGACAGGGAAGCTGTATAATTCCATAATCGTCGTTTATAAGCTGTTTTACAAAGCTGTGTACACCTTTAAAAATAGATCCACCTTCAACCTTTGAATTGCAGTTTAAAAGACAATGACAGACTGCAACCATTTTTCTGTTTCTTTCCATAAAAAATCCCCCTTATAAAATATATATAATTTCTAATTTAAAATAAGCACTATAAATTATACTAACATATAAATATAAAATTAACCTATAAAAAATAACTATATTAAAGCATTTGTGTATTTATATTTTCGATTTTTAATATGATAATAACTGTGATAATATAATAAATGCGGAATGAATGCGAGACATAAATAAGGAGGAATTAGTTTAATGAATACTAATACTAAAAAAATTACATTTGGTGCAATGTGTGTCGTTGTGAATGTTGTCTTCGGTACATTTGTGGGAATGTTAGGGATACCACTTTTATTTTTAGATACAGTGGGAACTATTCTTGGAGCGGTTATTTTAGGACCATTCTGGGGTGCAGTAATAGGAGGATGTACAAATCTTGTTTTAGGAGCAATATCAGGACCTACAAACATACCATTTGCACTTGTTAATATAGCACTAGGTTTAGTAGTTGGATTTATAGCAAGAAAGAAAGGCTTTGGAGTAAAAGAAGCAATAATAACAGGATTAATACTGTCAGTACTTTGCCCGTTAATAGGAACACCTATATCAGTAATGTTATTTGGTGGACTAAGTGGAAGTGGAGCAGACTTTATAGTAGGTGCATTACTTCAGTCAGGTCAGGAAATATTTACAGCGGCATTTATACCTAGAATATTATCTAATATAGTAGATAAGCCGTTATCTTGCTTAATGATTGTATACTTTATAAAGAGAATGCCAAAATCATTCTTAAACCAGATAGGATACAGAGAAGGTAAAACCGCTTAGATTTAAAAAATTTAAGCTCAAAAGTATATTTTAGAAGAACATATATAGTAGGACGAAGATCGTGAATATTAAAAGAGACTGGTAATTTACCAGTCTCTTTTGCTGTATTTATTTTAATTCAGTTTGTTTTTATTTAAATATAGAAAGGTATTCCCCATATCCTTCTTTTTCCATATCTTCAATAGGTATGAATTTCAGAGATGCTGAATTTATACAGTATCTAAGACCACCGTCTTCAACAGGACCGTCGTTAAATACATGTCCTAAGTGAGAGTTTGATTTTCTGCTTCTTACCTCTGTTCTTAACATACCCATAGAAAAGTCTGTTCTTTCAAGTATAGAGTTGTTTTCAACTGGCTTTGTAAAGCTTGGCCATCCACATCCTGCATCGAATTTATCCTTTGAAGAGAATAAGACTTCTCCACCAACAACATCTACATAAATACCATCATCTTCGGTTGCATAATAGTCATTTTCAAATGGGCACTCAGTCATATCATTCTGAGTAACTTCAAACTGTATGTCTTTAAGCTTATCTTTAAGCTCATCTCTGTCGGGTCTTCTTCCATCCCAAAATGCTTTTACAAAGTTATGTCTTCCAGAGTTTTTATAGTATATATTGTAGTGATTAGCCTGTTTTTTATAGTAATCCTGATGTTCTTTTTCTGCAGGATAGAAAACAGAAGCCTCTATAAGTTCCATATTTACAGGGAAGTCAAAACGATTACTTTCATTTGTCTTTTCGATTAATTTTTCGGCAGCTTCCTTCTGATGTTCATCTGAATAGAAAACAGCAGGTCTGTACTGTGATCCTCTGTCAACAAACTGTCCTCCGTTATCTGTTGGGTCTATCTGCTTGAAGAATACATCCAGAATATCCTCATACGCTATTTTTTCATCTTCGTATGTAATTTCTATTGCTTCATAATGTCCGGTAGTACCAGAGCTTACTTCTTTATATGTAGGATTTTCAGTTTCACCACCAGTATACCCGGCAACTATATCTAATATTCCATCAAAGTTTTTAAAAGGTTTTACAAGGCACCAGAAACATCCGCCCGCAAATACTGCTTTTTTTATCATTTATATTCACGTCCTTTATTTTTAAATTATATTAATTTATCTGTCAGATAGTTAGTATATTCCCAGATAACGATTTTTTAAACACGATACAGGTATATATTTACTGAATTCGGGATCACACTGTCTATATGATTAAGTATTTAAACCTTATTAATATAGGCACATATTGACATAATACTATAAATAAATGGTATAATTATTAAATTGATAATAAGGATATTTTAAATAATAGAAAGGAAAATCGATGAAATTAAATGAATTTAATGGAAACAGACTGAGAAGCGCAAGAAATTACAGGGGATTTACTGTTGAAAACCTTGCATCAGTCTCTGGAATAAATAAAAAAGATATACAGTCTTTTGAAGAAGGAAAATATTTCCCGACTCTTGAAAATTCAATGAAAATATCGGGAAGTCTTCAGTTTCCAAGAGAGCATTTTTATACTGCTGATAAGCAGACTGTATCAATAGAACGGAAGCATTTTAATACACAGTCAAAGCTTCCAAGAAATACAGAAATATCATACAGGGAAAAGCTTGTAATGCTTAACAGAGTGTACGATGTAATTAAAAAATATATAAAATTTCCGGATGCAAATATAGATTTTTCAGAGCTCGAAAATACTTCAGATATAGAAGAAACAGCACTTAAAACAAGAAAAATGCTTAAAATAGGAAATAATCCAGCACAGGATATGACTGGTATTATGGAAAGAGCAGGTTTTATATTAACGGATATGAATGTAGATAAAAAACAGGCATCTCCAATAACACAGAAGCAGAAAACTGAAAGTGGATGTAAATATTTTATAGCTGTAGGAAATGATAGAAAATCAGCCGTATATAGAAATACAGACCTTGCAAATGAGCTTGGTTTTATCGTATCGAATGAGCTTGGAATATCTTCTAAAAACTTTGATACAGAAGAATTTGCAGCTGCATTTTTACTTCCGGAAGATGAGTTCAGAAAAGATCTGGGAGACACATCTGAAATAGAGGGATATTTAGAGGTATCATCTAAATGGATTGTGCCTGTACATACATCAATATACAGAGCGTATTCTATTGGTGCTATAAATTATAGAAAATACTGTTATCTTATGGATTCCCTTGAAAAAAAGGGATGGCTTCAGAAAGATCCTTTAGGAAATATAAAGGCAATTGCGCCTAAAATGGTAAAAGGAGCGGTTGAATTATTAATAGAAGAAAAAATATTTACAGCAGATACATTTATGGACGTTCTTGAAAAAGAAGGAATATATGTATACTCTAATGAAATAGAAGAGATAACAGGAGTTAAAAAGGGATATCTTTCAGGAAAAAATAAATCAAACGTTGAGGATTTTGAGTCTATATTAAATAGAAAAATGGTTAAAGAAAAAAACAGCGCTTCAAAATCAAAAGATAAAAGAAACACCAGAGGGGGAAATAATAATAAATCTGGTAAAAATAAATCGGGTGCAGCAAAGGGAAAACAGAAAGGAAGAAAGAAAAGATAATTTATAATATATTTTGATAATATAAAATTGAATTTAATCTCAAAATATATTAAGGTTATAATAAAGGATAAAATTAAATCCAAATAAAAAATATATTAAAAACAGGGATATATTTTTACGAAAAGAGGTAATAGTATGGAAAAGCTTTATTATACAGATAAATACAGAAGAGAATTTAAAGCTGACATAGAGGATATAATTGAAAGAAATGGTAAATACCTTGTAGAGTTAAATAGAACAGCGTTCTTCCCTGGTGGTGGAGGACAATCGTGCGATACTGGTTATATAGATGATATAAAAGTAATAGATATGCTTGAAGAAAATGGAAATGTATATCATGTATTGGAAGAAAAACCTGTAAATAAAAGTGAATTAAATTGTAAAATCGACTGGGACAGAAGAGAGGACGGGATGCATCAGCACCTTGGACAGCATGTTCTTTCTGGATGTTTCTTTACAAAATACGATTTTAATACATGCTCAATTCATCTTGGAGAAGATATAAGTACAGTTGATATAAAAGGAAAAGTAACTCAGGAATATGCATACGAAATAGAAAAAATGGCCAATGAAGTAATCAGACAGAATATGAAGGTAGACAGTTTTGTACCCGATGAAAAAGAATTAAATGAAATGTGGACAAGAAGAAAACTTCCTGACACTGAAGAAGAAATAAGAATTGTAAAAATTGGAGATTTAGACGTCAACGCATGTTGCGGATGTCATCCTGAATATACAGGAGATCTCAGAATGATAAAAATAAAAAGAATAGAAAAAAATAAAGATGCTACAAGAATAGAATTTCTTGCAGGAAAAAGAGCGATAGACTATGCGCTGAAAAGAGATGAGGCGATGTCTTCAGTATGTAAAAGATTAAGCTGTGGTGAAGAAAATCTTGAAATGTGTATAGAAAATATGGAAAAACATATAGAAAGTCTGTCAGAAAAAAGAAAAAAACTGGAAGAAGAACTTTCATCATACAGAATAAAGGAATTGACATCATCAGCAGAGAATATAAATGGTATAAAAGTAATAAAGAATATATTTAGAGAAGAAGACAATAAATACTTAACAAGAGTGGTTAAATCTCTTGTAGAAAATGAAAAAACAATAGTTATTTTCTTTAATAAATCAAAAGAAAGTGTAAATGCTGTATTTGCATGTTCTGAAGATATTGAGAATATTAATATGTCTGATACTTTAAAGAAATCACTTGGGATCCTTGATGGAAGAGGGGGAGGAAAGAAAATATTTGCCCAGGGTGGCGGAATAAACAATGGAAAAGTAGACGATGCATTAAAAATTGCATTAGATAATATAAAAGAAAATATAAAATAAAAGGGGGATATATAAAAATGAAAGATTTATCAACATTAATGTATGTATTTTTAGGAGTAGATATATTTTCAATAGCTGTTCTTTTCCTTATGAAAAAAGTAGGATCAAATAAGATAGTATATAATGCAATAGGTGTTTATATGTTTGTCCTATGTATACTCGCTCTTACAGATGTTCCAACTAGTAATATAGTACTTAAAATTATAGCTGGTGCTTCATTTATACCGGGTGTAATCGGGAGTATGATAAGAGAAAAGGATTTTGAAAAGGGAAGAATTCTTATAGCTATAACTATAGTAATAGCTACAGGATGCCTGTTCATGATATAGCTGACATAATGGATTTAAGAGAGTGTTATTAAATTTTTAATAGCACTCTTTTTTGTATTTAGAAAATCCCCAGTTAGACTGGGGGTTCAAAAGAGCTTTTAGCTTTGAGTCTTTAATAAAAAACTCCTTTTGATAATATATAATTGCGGTCCGCCAACTGCAAAATATAATCAAAAGGAGGTCGTAAAATGAACGACATACATAGTTTATCACACACAAAGTGGAACTGTAAATATCACATAGTTTTTGCGCCAAAATATAGAAGAAAGATTTTTATGGAGAAAAAAGAGCGGAAATATGTGGAATACTTAGAGAGCTTTGTCGATGGAAAGGGGTAAATTTAATAACAGCCGAAGCATATCCAGACCATATACATATATTGGTAGAAATACTACCTAAAATGAGTATTTCCGGATTTATGGGATTTTTGAAAGGAAAAAGTAGTTTGATGATATACGAAAAATGGGGAAATATGAAATATAAATATAGAAATAGAGCGTTTTGGTGCAGAGGATATTATGTAGATTCAACAGGAAAAAATACGAAAGTAATAAAGAAATATATAGAAAATCAACTTAAAGAAGATTATTTAAGCGAACGGCTGGCGCTTGACGTTGAAGACCCGTTTACGGGTAACCAGAAATAGAAAGCAAGTGGCGGGCTGACATGCGCTTTTAAGCGTAGCTGGAAATTGAGCCTTATAGGCGTTAATGAAGCCCCCCCCAGTTTTACTGGGGGGTTCCTTTTATTGTTTTGAAAAGATATTTACAGGATAAAATGATATAAAAAAATCGAAAAAGTATTTAATATTACGTAATATATAGATAGATTAAAAATAAAAAACAGATAAAATTGAATGAAACAAATAGAATAATAAAGACTTTATCTTGAACAAAAATATATTATAAAAAAGAACAAAATACCTTGAAATCGAACATATGTATGATATAATATAGTTAAAGAAGAACAGATGTTCTATAAAAGAATTATAAGTAGGGAGAATGTAAATAGTTATTAAAAATATATACAATCATATACAAAAGTGATGAAATGTAGTCGTAGGTGATTACATGGGAAATAATAATTATAAACCAAAAGAATTTGCTGAATTAATAGGTGTTTCAGTGAAAACGTTGCAAAGATGGGATAATGATAACAAATTAAAAGCATCTAGAACTCCAACTAATAGAAGATATTATACTTACGAACAATATTTAAAATACATTGGAAAAACAAATATTGAAGACAAAAGAAAAACAGTTATATATAAAAGAGTTTCAACTTCTAATCAAAAGGATGATTTGAAAAATCAAGTCGAATTTCTAAGACAATACGAGAATGCTAAAGGAATTATAGTAGATGAAGTTATAGAAGATTATGGTAGTGGACTAAACTACAATAGAAAAAAATGGAACAAACTTATGGATGCATGTATGGAAAACAAAGTAAAAACTATAATAATAAGTCATAAAGATAGATTTATACGCTTTGGCTTTGATTGGTTTGAAAGATTTTTAAATAAGTTTGATGTAAAGTTTATTATAGTAAACAATGAAAGTCTCTCACCACAAGAAGAACTGGTTCAAGATATAATTTCTATACTTCATATATTTAGTTGCAGAATATATGGTCTTAGAAAGTATAAAAACAAAATAAGAAAGGATGAAGAAGTTGAAAAAAGCATACAAAATAGAAATTAAGCGAACAAAAGAGCAAAAGATAAAAATCAATAAAACAATTGGTGTTTCTAGATATGTATATAATTTCTATTTAATTCATAATAAAGAAATTTACGAAAAAGAAAAAGCAATCTGTAAAAGCTTATTTTCCTAAAAACAACAAAACTGATTGGACCATAGAAAGACATAGAGTAAAAATACCTACTTTGGGCTGGGTTAGACTAAAAGAATATGGATATATACCATTAAATTCAAAAGTATCTAGTGGTACAGTAAGTCAACAAGCCGGCAGATACTATGTTTCAGTATTAGTTGAATAAGAAAATAATATAAATAATAATTTATATTCAGAAGCTATAGGTATAGATTTAGGACTGAAAGATTTTGCAATATTATCCAATAAGACTGTTTACAAAAGCATCAATAAATCAGTAAATATTAGAAAAACAGAAAAACAATTAAAAAGAGAACAACGCTCGCTTTCAAGGAAATATGAAAGCTTTAAAAAGCAAAAGAATAAAAAAGAAGGAGAGGCTACTAGACAAAATATTCAAAAGCAAGTGCTAAAAGTACAAAAGCTACATAGATATTTACATAACATTAGAACAGATTATATAAATAAAATAGTTGCAGAAATAGTGAAAATCAAACCAGAGTATGTAACTATAGAAGATTTAAATGTATCTGGAATGATGAAAAATAAACATTTATCAAAAGCTATATCATCTCAAAAATTTAATGAATTTAGAACTAAACTTATATCAAAATGTAAAAATAATGATATAGAAGTAAGACTTGTAGACAGATTTTATCCATCAAGTAAATTATGTAATAAATGTGGGAAAATCAAAAGAGACTTAAAACTATCTGATAGAGTTTACAAATGTGAATGTGGGTATATAGAAGATAGAGATTTAAACGCAAGTTTTAATTTGAGAGATGTGAAAACTTACAAAGTTACATAATAAAAGCAAATGTAAGTATGTACCGATGGCTAGTCGGGAATTTACGACTGTGGACTATCCAAGAACTTGTTAGTAGGTATAATTTATGATTAACCAAAAGCAGATAGGTTGAAACAGTAAAAATCTCGTATGGATATGTTTGTTCATATTTTGAGTAGCAGTTTATAGTATGCTTAATAAAATTAATAAAAACAGAGCGATAAGAGATATAACACTTGCAGACCTTGAGCATGGTGATGTAACTCTTTGCGAACTTGATCAAATATATAAACAACTTGGATTTTATTTTGAAGTAAAAGAAGGTAAATTCAGAAGAATAATAAAGGAAAAAATGAACTAAAATACATAATTATTTAAGGGCTTACATATATTATATGCAAGCCTTTACTTGTTTTTGCTTTTTTACATAAAAACAAATATATATTATAATATATTAAAAAAATTCAGATATAATGGTAATATCAATGATATTATAGTAATATTAAATTAGATAAAATAAATAGCTTATATATTTTAAAACAATTGATATGTATATCTATTAAAACTATAAAAGAAAGGGGTGATTTTATAGTGAATTGGGACAGGGAAAAAGCGACAGGCTCTAAAAATATAGATAATAAAATAAAAAACAGCTTTGGGGTAAAAAGAAATACTCCAAACGTAAATCCAACCAGAGGAAAAGCACAGAACGGCAAGAAAAGGGAATTAAGTGATAAAGAACTAATAGAAAGAAGAATGGAAATAAGAAGAAAGAAGAATCTTGAAATTAAAAGAATAAAAGAAAGAAGAAGAAAAATTTTTAAAATCATAATGACAGTTATTATTACTATTGTAATGTCAATAGTTTTAGCAGCTGGTATCTTCAATATTATGTATCTTGATAATGATAAAATAGCAAAGAACATGTATATCAATGATATAGATGTATCGGGTATGGAGATAGACGAGGCAAAAGAGGCACTTAGTAAAGAATTTAAATTAAAAGACCTTGTATTTTCATATGATGGTAAAAAATATACTATTGACTCGGAAAAGGTAGACCTAAGCTATGATATAGAAGACGTGGTTAAGGAGGCTTATGATTATACCAGAGGGGGCTCTTATCTTGAAAATCTTACTAATTATTTAAAATTAAAGGAAAAAAGAGTAGATAAAACAATAACTGTTGAATACAATAATGAAAAAATGGTTAAAGAACTTGGATTGTTATCAGAGAAAATAAATAAAGAACCTAAAAGTGCTGAAATAAGTGTAGATGGTGGACATATAAAGGTAACAAAATCAGTTGATGGTAAGAAGGTAAATATAGACGAAAATTTAAAACTTGTAAAAAATAGTATAGATAAAAGCGATAAAACGCCGATAAAATTAAGTGTGGAAACTATAAAACCAGAATACACTACAGAGGAACTAAGTAAAATAGATACAAAACTTGGAGAGTATAAAACAGAATTTGCATCTTCAAATGATAAAAGAATTCACAATATAAAAAAAGCAGCAGAAGCGACAGATAAAATAATTCTAGAATCAGGGGAACAGTTCTCGTATAATAATCTTACTGGCAAGACAAATGCTGAAAATGGATATCAGGACGCTAAGGTAATGATTAATGGGGAACTTGTAGAGTCTCCCGGTGGTGGTGTATGCCAGACATCATCAACAATATTTAATGCGGCCGTTCTTGCTGGAATGAAAATAGATGTTGTAAAAAATCATTCGGCTTCACTTAAATATGTTCCAATAGGAAGGGATGCAACAGTAACAGATAGTGGACAGGATTTCAAATTCACGAATGCATATGAAAACGCCGTATATATTAGAAATTATATAGAGGGTAAAAGTATAAAAACGGTTATATATGGTAGTAAAAATGATAAAAAGAATATAGAAATAACTGCCGATATTGAAAAAATAGAAAATGGAGAAATAAAATTTGATACTTATAGAATTTATAAAGATTCTAGTGGAAAAGAAATAGATAGAGAACGTATATCTGGTGGTAAATATAGAAAATAAAATCTTGTATTTTACTCGGGGATAAAAATTGAAAGCTAAATATGAGAGAGGAAAACTAGAGGGATGATTTTTATAGATGAAAGATATTCTATTAATATGGATATGAAGAATGTAAGGGAAAATAAAATTTATAATGCTTTTGACAAATTAAATGATGAACCTGTAATAATAAAACTGTTAAAAGAAACATCTAAAATAAAAGATGATTTTGTACGGAATATAATAGACATATCTACATTTATAAATGAAAAAAAACCGAGTGGGGTTCTTAAAATTAAAAAAGTTGATAGATGTAAACTTGGAAACCATGGAAATTATATCTATATAGTTTATGAAAATATAAAAGGAGTTACACTTTCAAATATTATGGAAGGAAATTACCTCGATAAGTATGGTATAAGCAGTATAGCAATGGGGATTTTCAGAACGTTATCAAATATGGAAGATAATTTCGGTAAAAAAATAGGATATCATGGCTCTTTAAAATCAGAGGATATAATAATAGATAAAAATTACAATATCAAAGTAGCTGATTTTGGTATAACTGCGGCAAACAGGGGTAAAAATATAGAAGCAGAGGGCAATATAGATTATATGTCAATATTTCAGCTTGGTATAAATCATACAGATTATCAAAGTGATATATTTTCGGCTGGAATAATAATATATGAGATGATTTTTGGAAAAAAACCATTTATATCTTCTAATGATAAAAAGCAGATGCTTAGAAATATGAACAAAACACCGGATTTCAAATTAAAAACAGATAATAGGGATTTTGATTCAATAATAGAACTTGATAAAAAACTTCTCGATATGGAAAAGAATGATATAAAATATGAGGATATAATAAAAGAGCTTATGGATATAACTCTTGAAATAGATAAAAAAATAAAAGAGAATACATATGAATGTATAGATAAAATATATAAAGCTCAGAATAAGATTAATGACAGATTAAAAAAGAATAAAATTAAACCTAAAATTATAATATTTGTTGTAGTTATAGTATTAATAATAATAAATACTATATATTTTATAGTGTAAAATACTTGTGATATAAAGTAAAAACAGCAAATAAGCTTGAATTATAAAAACTTAAAAATAATCTATTAAAATATATTGAATTAAATATAATGCTATGATATAATTCTATAGGTGAAAAAATGAATAATCACACACAGAAACGCGATCCTTAAAAGGTGCCTATAAGGTTTTTTAGGGAGATGAACGTTCTGGAGGAAAATTAAAACCAGGGAGGACAGAAAATGTCAATAATATCAATGAAACAGTTATTAGAAGCTGGTGTACACTTCGGACATCAGACAAGAAGATGGAACCCTAAAATGGGTAAATATATATTCACAGAAAGAAACGGAATATATATAATAGACTTACAGAAAACAGTTAAAAAAGTAGAAGAAGCTTACAAATTCGTTAAAGAAGTTTCTGAATCAGGAAAACCAATATTATTCGTTGGTACTAAAAAACAGGCTCAGGAAGCTATAAAAGAAGAAGCTGAAAGATGTGGAATGTTCTACGTTAACGAAAGATGGTTAGGTGGTATGTTAACTAACTACAAAACTATAAAAACTAGAATAAACAAATTAAGAGAATTAGAAAGAATGGAAGAAGACGGAACTTTCGCTGTACTTCCTAAAAAAGAAGTTATAAAATTAAGAGCTGAAAAAGAAAAACTAGAAAAGAACTTAGGCGGAATAAAAGAAATGCCAGAACTTCCAGGAGCTATGTTCGTAGTTGACCCAAGAAAAGAAAATATAGCTATACAGGAAGCTCACAGATTAGGTATACCTGTTGTAGGTATAGTTGATACTAACTGTGACCCAGATGAATTAGACTTCCCAATACCAGGAAATGACGACGCTATAAGAGCCGTAAAATTAATAACTGGTGCAATGGCAACTGCTGTTATAGAAGGAAGACAGGGTGCAGAAGAAGAAGTAGTTGAAGAAGAAGTAGAAGTAGCAGAAGAAAACTAATACTTAACTACTGAAAATACTGAACAATTGAATGGTAAGGGAATCCCCCTTACCATTTATAATATCAAAGTAATAACATTTAATTAATATCAGGAGGACGATAAAATGGCTGTAACTGCTAAAATGGTAAAAGAGTTAAGAGAAGCTACAGGTGCAGGAATGATGGACTGCAAAAAAGCTTTAACAGAAACTGATGGAGATATGGAAAAAGCTCTAGATGTATTAAGAGAAAAAGGATTAGCAAAAGCTGCTAAGAAAGCTGACAGAATAGCTGCTGAAGGACTTGTTGCTATAGAAATGAACGCTGACAACACTGCTGCTGCAGTAGTTGAAGTAAACTCTGAAACTGACTTCGTTGCTAAAAACGAAGACTTCAAAGCTTTCGTAAAATTAGTATCTAATATGGCTTTAAATACTGAAAAAACTACAGTTGAAGAATTATTAACTGAAACTGCTGAAGACGGAGCTGATTTACAGACTGTTTTAAATAATAAAATAGCTAAAATAGGTGAAAAAATAGACTTCAGAAGATTTGAAAAAGTATCTACTAACGGACAGTTAGCAGGATATATACACGGTGCTGGTAAAATAGCAGTATTAGTTGAAATGGAAACTGAAGGAAGAGACGAAAAAATACTTACATTAGGTAAAGACGTTGCAATGCAGGTTGCAGCTATGAACCCTAAATACGTTTCAAGAGACGATGTTGATGCTGATTACATAGCTCACGAAACAGAAGTATTAACTCAGCAGGCTCTAAACGAAGGAAAACCAGCTAACATAGTTGAAAAAATGGTTAAAGGTAGATTAGAAAAAGAATTAAAAGAAGTTTGCCTATTAGAACAGCCTTTCGTAAAAGACCCAGACTTAACAGTTAAAAAATTAGTTGCTGAAGTTGCTAAAGAAGTAGGCGCTGACATAAAAGTTGTAAACGTTGTTAGATTCGAAGTTGGAGAAGGTATAGAAAAGAGAAGCGAAAACTTTGCTGAAGAAGTTGCAAAACAGATGCAGTAATTTTTAAATAGTTGACTAAGAAGAGAGCACGTCAGTGTTCTCTTTTTTAAAAATAAGAAATAATATACACAAAACTGGGAGGAATATTCAAATGGATAAACCGGTATATAAAAGAGTATTATTAAAATTGAGCGGAGAAGCACTAGCAGGAGACCAGAAACGTGGAATCAACAATGAAATTGTAAACCAGATAGCAGTAGCTATAAAAGAAATCAACGAATTAGGCGTTGAAGTTGCTGTCGTTGTAGGTGGAGGAAACTTCTGGAGAGGAAGAACAAGCGAAGGTATGGACAGAACAACAGCTGACTATATAGGAATGCTTGCAACAGTAATGAACGCTATGGCACTTCAGGATGCACTTGAAAATATTGATGTTGCTACAAGAGTTCAGACTGGTATAGAAATGAGACAGGTTGCTGAACCTTACATAAGAAGAAGAGCAGTAAGACATCTTGAAAAAGGAAGAGTAGTTATATTCGGAGCAGGAACAGGAAATCCTTACTTCTCAACTGATACAGCAGCAGCTCTTAGAGCACTTGAAATGGAAGCTGAAGTTATTCTTCTTGCTAAAAATGTTGATGCTGTATACGACAAGGATCCTAAAGTATATCCTGATGCAAAGAAATTTGATAGACTTACTTACATGGAAGTTATACAGAAGGAACTTAAAGTAATGGATTCTACAGCTACATCACTATGTAAAGATAATAATATTCCAATAAAGGTATTTGAACTATCAACAGAGAATATAATAAATGCGGTTAAAGGTGCTGATTTAGGTACAATCGTAGAATAATACAAAATAAAACTATAAAATGGGAGGCGAAAAATTATGAAACTAGAAGTACATGAACAGTTAGAGGCTAAAATGGATGCCACTATAGAGTCTTTAAAATTTGAATTTGGAACAATAAGAGCAGGTAGAGCTAATGCTTCAATGCTTGACAAAGTTAGAGTTGACTACTATGGAACAATGACACCAGTAAATCAGATGGCTGCGATATCAGTTCCAGAACCAAGAACACTTATGATAGCTCCTTGGGATAAATCATCTCTTCATGAAATAGAAAAAGCAATAGCAAACTCAGATTTAGGTCTTTCACCATCAAACGACGGTACTGTAATAAGAATATCAGTTCCAGCTCTTACTGAAGAAAGAAGAAAAGAACTTGCTAAGAAAGCACACAAAGCTTCTGAAGACTTCAAAGTAAGAATAAGAAATGAAAGAAGAGACGCTAACGATAAGCTTAAAAAACTTGAAAAAGACGGAGAAATAACAGAAGACGAATTAAAGAAAGCTACTGAAGAAGTTCAGAAAATGACTGACAAATACATAAAAGAAATAGATACATTATTAGCTGCAAAAGAAAAAGATATAATGGAGATATAATATTGAGTAAATATTATGCCCTTCTTGGCCTTCATTTAGATAAAGTTAAGATGTATTTTGATGATAACAAAATTAAATACAGCGTTAAAATTATCGAAGGGAAAAAAGATAAGGATAAACTTGTCGTTCCAAGAGTGATACGAATATTTGAAAAAAGCGATAGTGTAGAAATAACGGCAACATACTTTTCTGACTCCTTATTATAAGGGGTCAGAATTAATATGGAGGAAAATTATGGAAAATCTGAAATATGACATAGATTTACAAAAGATTCCCGCTCATATCGCTATTATAATGGATGGAAATGGGAGATGGGCAAAAGCAAGATTTCTTCCAAGAACAGCGGGTCATAAAGCAGGTGTAGAAACTATAAGAAAAGTAGTCAAGGAAAGTAGCAGACTAGGAATCAAATACCTTACATTATACGCATTTTCAACTGAAAACTGGAAAAGACCAAAGGCAGAGGTTGATGCGCTTATGGGGCTTCTTGTAAAATATCTTAGAGGAGAGATTGAAGAACTTCATAAAAATAATGTGAAAGTTTCTGCAATAGGGGATTATAAAGAACTTCCAAAAGTTTGTGTTGAAGAACTCGACAAAGCAATGGAAAAAACTAAAGAAAATACAGGAATACATCTGAATATTGCGCTTAACTACGGTGGAAGAAATGATATAAGAGAAGCTGTTGTTAAGATAGCGAAGGACTGTAAAGAAGGATTAATAGACTTAGAAGACATAAACGAAGAAATCATAAAGAAAAATTTAAGCACAGGAGATACTCCAGATCCAGACCTCGTAATAAGAACAAGTGGAGAACAGAGATTAAGTAATTTCCTTTTATGGGAAGTTGCATACTCTGAATTCTATTATACGGATGTACACTGGCCAGATTTTGATGAGTATGAACTTCAGAGGGCTGTTTATGCATATCAGAACAGAGATAGAAGATTCGGAGGGGTGAAATAAATATTATGAAGACAAGAATAATATCAGGATTGATTCTTCTGCCTCTTCTGCTATTTTTAGTATTTGGAGGAGCTCCTTTATATATAGTTGAGCTAATACTGATCTCGATAGCTATGCATGAATTCTACAAAGCCTTTGAAGAAAAAGATATAAAACCGATATTTGGAATCGGTTATATATTTGCGACTTATCTTTCACTAAAAAATATGTTTAATATACAGCCTATATACACATATGCCGTTGTATATATCCTTTTCATAGCATGTATAATTTATATGCTAAAAGGAAAAAGCAATGTTATAGATGTGGCAATTACGCTTCTTGGAATATTCTATGTAGGTTTATTCTTTGATTTTGTAATAGTTACAAGAAATAATATTGTTGGTGGAGAAGCTTATGTATGGCTTATATTTATAATTGCATTTGCAACTGATATATTTGCTTATTTCTCAGGATACTATCTTGGAAAACATAAACTTATACCATCGGTAAGCCCTAAAAAGACAATAGAGGGAAGCATAGGTGGAATACTTGGAAGTACTGTAGGATGTATAATATTTGGTCATTTTATGGCTCTTAATCCAATACATATGGCTGTAATAGGAATATTAGGAAGTATTATAGCTCAGTTTGGAGACTTATTTGCTTCTTCAATAAAGAGATATGTAGGAATAAAGGATTACGGTAAACTTATACCAGGACATGGCGGAATATTAGATAGATTTGACAGTGTTATACTTGTAGCTCCACTGGTATATACTGCAATAAAAATATTTGGAATATAGCTGGCAATAATTTTATATTTATATAATGAAATGCTGGTTTTAATATCAAATAAAATTAAATAAAATAAAAAGTAAACGGAATTAAGACTTTCTTAATTCCGTTCATTTTTTGTAAGTAATAAATTTAAATAGTTTCTTTTATTTCTATTATTTTATTCTTAATACCATGTGCAAGTTTGAAATGATTTTCTTCTGTCATATGTATCCCATCAATTGAAGATGCTTCTGCAAAATCAGATGCTTTCATAAAGAATATATTTCTTCTTTTGCATAATTCCTCTAAAGCCCGTGGCAGAAGCTTAGAGTTTTTTATACTGTTTTCATCAAAAATTCCACCTTCCCCTTCCACTTCAATAAGTTTTTCCTTTAATTCAACAGGAGATATTACGAGAAGCTCTGGAACTGGATATTTTTCACATGTAAAAGGATTTTTTATTATTTTTATAAATTCATCTATTCCACCAGCTATAAAATTAGCACCACTATTGAAAATATTTTTATGCTCATTTGAGCCGATCATAAGGATAACAAGGTCAACTGGCTGATGAGTTTCAAGAATACATCGTAATGAATTTATTCCACATAGCCATGGATTTTTAGGGTCTATGGAAATAACAGTCCTTCCAGAAAGTCCCTCCTCTATTATTTCGTCTTCGGGTAATAATGTTTCAAGAACCTTTGTCCATCTGTTTTTAAATCTTAATTTTGTTTCTGGATTAAATCCCCAGGTATTACTGTCTCCAATACATAATACACGCATATAATCCCTCCTATAAATTTGAATATATGAAGATATATCTTAATTTTAAAATACACCAATAATTAATAGAATAACATAAAATCTATAATTATATAATATTAAAATAGAGATAATGATTAATATAATAAATCATTTGAAATTTAGATGAATTTAAAAAATAGGATATAAAAATTACAAGTAATGGTATAATATACTGAAGGAGAATAAAATTTAATATTGTGTTTTATATATTAATCAACTGATTTTATAACGGATTATAAAAGTAGTTGATTAATGTAAAATAACTTACAGATTTAATTTTTATAGACGTTAATAAAAGAATTGGAAAGGAGAGGCAGGTAATAAAAACCTGTATACTTTAATTATGAAGAGAATATCAATACTTGGTTCGACAGGGTCAATAGGAACTCAGACATTGGACGTTATAAGAAAAAATCCGGATAAATTTAAGGCTGTGGCCATATCTGCAAATAGTAATATTGAAATGATAAAGGAACAGATAGAGGAATTTAATCCAGAATATGCTGTTTTATACAGAGAAGATAAGGCTGAGGAATTAAAAAAAATACTTCCTGAAAACTGCAAAACAGAAATACTTTCAGGAATGGAAGGACTTAAAACAATATCAGCACTTGATGAAATAGATATTGTACTTACAGCTGTTGTGGGAATGATAGGTCTTGTTCCAACAATGTATGCAATAGAACATGGGAAAGATATAGCACTTGCCAATAAAGAAACCCTTGTAACAGCAGGAAAACTTGTTATGAGTACAGCCAAAGAACAGGGAGTAAAAATACTTCCAGTGGATAGTGAACATAGTGCGGTATTCCAGAGTCTTAATGGAGAAAATAAATGTGATGTGGAAAAAATAATACTTACCGCATCAGGGGGACCATTCAGAGGAAAAACAAAGGAAGAATTAAAGAATGTAACTAAAAACGAAGCTCTGAAACATCCAAACTGGGATATGGGAAGAAAAATAAGTATAGACTCATCAACCCTTATGAATAAAGGTCTTGAAGTAATAGAGGCTAAATGGCTATTCGATATAGAGCCTGAGGATATAGACGTTGTGGTTCATCCACAAAGTATAGTACATTCAATGGTTCAGTACAGAGACAGCTCCGTAATAGCTCAGCTAGGCTGCCCGGATATGAGACTGCCTATACAGTATGCCCTTACTTATCCAGACAGAATGAAAACAGATTTTGAAAGACTGGATTTTGTTAAGGCATCACAGCTTACATTTGAAGTACCGGATAAGGAAGTATTTCCTTGCTTGGAGCTTGCATATAAATGCCTCGAAAAAGGTGGAACATACTGTGCGGTTCTTAATGCTGCAAATGAGGTTTTAGTTGGAGAATTCCTTGAAGAAAGAATAGGTTTTTACGATATACCTAAGTATATAGAAATGACATTAGAAGCTCATGAAAGTATAGAAGATGCATCTCTTGATGAAATATTAAAAGTAGATAAATGGGCGAGAGATTATGTATCATCTCTTTTAAAATAATTACAATCTGAAATAAATTTGTTAATACTTTAGAAAAAATATTGTTATATTATTGCTTTAAGAATAGATAGCACTAGGATTTAAAATATTTTTAATATTAAAAGTAAGTCTTACTGATGTTTAAATAGAAGCAGAATATTAGTATATTAAAAAATAAAGAATTGTAAATAACAGGATGATTTTATAATTATTATATAGAAGATTAAATCAGAAGATATAAATAACAGGATGGTGAATATATGGAAATAGTTGTTGCAATACTTATGTTTAGTTTTATAGTTTTATTCCACGAGTTAGGACATTTCCTATTTGCAAAGAAAAACGGAGTAGGTGTTCTTGAATTCTCAATAGGAATGGGACCAAAGCTTATAAGTGTAAAGAAAAAAGAAACAATGTATTCTATAAGACTAATCCCATTTGGTGGATATGTTGCTATGGAAGGTGAAATAGACGAAGAAGAAGATACGGAAGAAGAAGCAGAGGAGTTAAGTGTAGAATCACTTTATCCTAGTAAAGAATTATATGAAGAAGAAACAGAGGGAGAAGATAACAGCAGCGAGGAACAGGTTTTAAGTGCTGAAACTAATGACGAAGATAAAAAAATATCAGAGACTTCATTCACAAGTAAGACTATATGGCAGAGATTACAGGTAATGGCAGCTGGTCCGATATTCAATATAATACTTACAATAATACTTTTAATACCTGTATTATTCTATATAGGTACTCCTACAACAAAGCTTCGGACTGTTACAGAGAATACTCCTGCATACGAAGCACAGTTAAGAGAAGGAGATATAATAGAAGTTATAAATGGTCAGAATATAGACAGCTGGCGGGATGCTACTGAAGCAATAAACGCAAATGGTGGAAAAACAATGAGCATGACAGTAGACAGAAATGGAAAAGAAATGTCATTTATTATTACACCGGAAAAATCAGAAGACGGTGTTTATAGAATAGGTATACAGAGTTATATGGAAAAAGACTTTTTAGAGGCTGTAAAAGGTGCATTTGTAGGAACTTATAACATGAGTGTTCAGATGATAGAATTTGTTGGACAGTTATTCACAGGAAATCTTCCAATGAAATTTACTGATGCGGTAAGTGGTCCTGTTGGAGTTGTTTCAATAGTAAGTGATGCAAGTGAGGCAGGTCTTATAAATGTAGTATACGTTATGGCTATTATAAGTTTAAACCTTGGTATACTTAACCTGTTACCAGTACCGGCTTTAGATGGATTCAAGATACTTATGCTTTTTATAGAATTTATCAGAGGTGGTAAAAAACTCGATCCTAAAAAAGAAGGAATGATAAACTTTGTAGGTTTTGCGCTTCTTATGGGTCTTATAGTATTTGTTACTTTTAACGATATAACGAAACTTTTAAAATAAAAAAGAAAATTATTGTCTGGGGGTATAAAATTGAGTTATAGCAGAAAAAAAACAAGAGTTGTAAACTGTGGTAAAGTTGCAATTGGTGGAGATAATCCAATCAGTGTTCAGTCTATGGCAAACACTGATACAAGAGATGCAGAGGCTACAATAGCGCAGATAAAAAGACTTGAGGAAGCAGGATGTGATCTTGTAAGAGTTGCTGTGCCTGATATGGAAGCAGCTGAAAACATAGGAAAGATAAAAGCCGGTATAAATATACCACTTATAGCGGATATACATTTCGATTACAGACTTGCTCTTAAAGCAATAGAAGAAGGAATAGACGGTGTAAGAATAAATCCTGGTAATATAGGAGATATTAAAAGAGTAAAGCGGGTTGTTGAACGGTGCAAGGAAAATGGAATAGGAATAAGAATAGGTGTTAACGGTGGTTCACTTGAAAAAGATATACTTAAAAAATACGGAGAACCTACTGCAGAGGCTATGGTGGAAAGTGCTCTTGGCCATGTAAAAATACTTGAAGATCTTGATTTCCACGATATAGTAATATCTCTTAAAAACTCGGATATATTCAGAACAGTAGAGGCATACAGATTAATGTCTGAAAAAGTCGATTATCCTCTTCATATAGGTATAACTGAATCAGGAAGTATAAAAAGAGGAACTATAAAATCTTCAATAGGTGTAGGATCTTTAGTTATGGATGGTATAGGAGATACAATGAGAATATCTCTTACAGGAGATCCTGTTGAAGAAGTAAAAGTAGGTAAGGAAATACTTAGAAGTTTAGGTATTTTAAATGACAGAATAAAAATAATATCATGTCCTACTTGTGGTAGAACTCAGATAGATCTTATAGATATAGCCAATGAAGTTGAAGAAAAAATAGGAAATATGGAAAAGGATATAACTGTTGCAATAATGGGATGTATAGTAAACGGACCAGGTGAAGCAAGAGAAGCTGATATAGGTATGGCAGGTGGAAAAGGAACAGGTCTTATCTTTAAAAAAGGCGAAATAATAAAAAGAGTAGATGGGGACAAGCTTGTTGAAGAGCTTATATCTGAAATAGAAAAAATGTAGTGTTTTTATAAGCTAATATCAGCTTTATAAAAATCAAATAATTACGGATAATAAAAACCTATTGCAAAATGTAGATTATACATTCAGCAATAGGTTTTTTTATTTTTATATAAATTGAAAATAATTATTTTTCAAATATAAAATGATATTAAATGTCATTTCTGTATTTTTTCATAACATCCGCAAATATTTCTGCTGATGTAGGAGGGGTATAGGTTATTGCGTTTGCCCCGGCCTCGATTGTCCTTATTATTGTTTCGGGCTTATTTCCACCAGTAGCGATAATAGGAATATTTGGATAATCTTTTCTAATCTCTTTTACAACTTCTATTGTATCTCTGCCAGCTGAAATATTTAAAATGGCAGCACCTGCCTCTATTCTTGAGGCTATATCCTCTCCTTTTCGACAGACTGTAATAACGATTGGAATGTCTATAGTATCTTTCATTTCTTTTATTAACTCATTAGAAGCAGGTGCATTTAAAACCACTCCAAATGCACCGTGAAGCTCAGCATCAAGTGCTATTGCAACAGATCTTTTTCCTGTTGTAAGGCCACCACCAACTCCACAGAATACCGGAGATGGTGATACATTCATTACGGCTTCATTTATAGACTGCTGCGGTGTAAAAGGATATACAGCAAAAACAGCGTCTGCGTTATTATTCTTTATTATGGAGATATCGGTCGAAAATATGAGTGATTTTATAACTTTACCAAATATTATTATTCCGCTTGCCATATTTATTTCCTTTGGTAAATTTACGTTTCTTTTCTTTAGTTTTGATTCTATTATAGGGACAATATTGTTTCCCGATGTAGTCGTTCTGTGAACAACATTATCATTAAATTTTATATCTTTCATATTAAAACCTCCATAAAATAAGTGCTATAATGAAATTAAGTATTTTATTATTACAAAAAATCAGTAGCCATATAGTATCATAAAAATGATTTTTTATAAATGATTTTCAAAAAAATACAAATTATATTCATGCTAAATACAAATTATATTCATATTAAAGATGTAATTATTAAATTAATAAAAGAAAAAATTAAAAAAAGTAGATTTATATTTATGTGATAAGTCAAGAAATAATGATATAATAAAGGTAATTATGTTTTACAATGGAGGAATTATGAAAAAATATACGCTTATATCGCCATGCTTTTTTGGAATGGAAAAAATGCTGGCTAGAGAAATAAAAGAATTAGGATTTGAAATAATAAAAACTGAAGATGGAAGAATAACCTATAGAACTGATGAAGACGGTATAGCAAAAGCAAATATGTGGCTTAGATGCGCTGAAAGGGTAAACCTTAAAGTTGCAGAATTTGAAGCAAGATCATTTGACGAGTTATTTGAAAATACAAAGAGAATAAACTGGTCAAAATATATACCATATGGGGCTCAGTTCCCTGTATCAAGAGCTTCATCTATAAAATCAAAACTTCACAGTATACCAGATGTACAGTCTATAGTTAAAAAGGCAATAGCTGAAAGTCTTAAAAAGGGATATCTTGAAAGTGGAATGATAAAAGAAGATAAGGAAAAATATCCTATATATGTATTTATACATAAGGATAAAGTAACTATATCAATAGATACAACAGGAGAGGCTCTTCATAAAAGAGGATACAGAGAAAAAGCAAATAAAGCTCCGATAAGAGAAACACTTGCAGCAGGACTTGTATACCTTACACCTTGGAAGGCAGGAAGAACGCTTGTAGACCCTATGTGTGGTTCAGGAACTATACTTATAGAAGCAGCCATGATAGGACTTAATATGGCACCTGGATTAAACAGAGAGTTCATATCTGAAAAGTGGAGAACAATAGATAAAAAAATATGGTGGGATACAAGAAGAGATGCATTCGATAAAATAGAAGATGATAAAGAATTTAAAATATACGGATATGATATAGATGAAGAATCCATAGAAATAGCAAAGGAAAATGCAGAAATAGCAGGAGTAGAAGATTATATAGAATTTGCTGTAGGTGATGCTACAACATTTAAAAGTGATGAAGAATATGGATTCCTTATAACAAATCCACCTTATGGAGAAAGACTTGAAGATCAGGATTCTGTAAAACTTCTTTATAAAGAACTTGGTTACGCATTTAGAAAACTTAAAAACTGGTCTTACTATCTGATAACTTCATTTGATGAATTTGAATATGAATTTGGCCAGAAAGCTACTAAAAAAAGAAAGCTTTACAATGGTATGTTGAAAACATATTTCTATCAGTATCCAGGACCAAAACCACCTAGAAAGAAAGAGGAAGAATAAAGATTTATGACTCTATATTATAGGGGAGGTATCAGATGAAAAAGTTTATAAGAGTAATTTTACTTGGGGTATTCATTACACTTTTTATGACTGGATGTAGTACAACCACACAGTCTCCTGAAAAGCTCCTTACAAAACCTAGCTATGATGATGAAAAAGCCATATTAAGTGGTGGAATATCTAAGGTTTTATATCAAAATGTAAATTTAATATTCCCCGAAAATTCCAGTGAAGTAGGAAAAATAAACTACGTAGATCTTGATGAAGATGGAAATCTTGAGGTTATTGCATTCCGGAAAAAAGAAAATTCCAGTTCGAGCAGTGAAGTAGGATTTATGATTTTAAGGGAACAGGGAAATAACTATGAATTTATAGATGACGGAGTAATTCTGGAAAAAGGTAAAAAAATAGAATACCGGGGATTTTATGATACAAATGGCGATGGTAAAAAAGAAATAATAATGCAGTTTAAAGATGAAAAGGGAATATCAAGAATAAAAATATATGGATTTAATGATAAATATATTAAAGAAATATTACAGATTAATACAAAAGATTCTAAATCAAAGGATATTATGCTGAAAATAGGATACTTAAACGAGGATAATTATATAGATATAATTATGATGAGCTATAATCCTGATAAAAAAACAATGCGGATGAATCTTTTGAGTGCGCAGGGTGATAAGTTAAGACTTCTTGATACACAGAATTATAAAGATATAAGAAATATAAAGGAAGTTAAAATAAGTGTAGGAAATATATCAAATAGTAAAAAAGGAATAATTATTAATATTCCAAATGGTAATGAAGGTGGAGTAAGAACTGAAATGTTCTATATAAAGAATGATAATCTTGTGAAGGTAAGCAGAAGCCGGGATGTCAGAATGAATACTTCTTACTATATACCAGTATCAGATATTAACGATGACAATATCATAGATATTCCTAGTATACAATGGTCATCTCCAATAGATAAATCATATGCATATGTAGAATATTTACAGTGGAATGGTATCACAGGTGGAGCATCGGATTTCAGTACAATAGGAAAGATATATTATAACTATTTGTACAACTTCAAGTTTGAGGTTCCTGAAAGTATATGGAGTGCTCTTGAGTCATCACAAAGATATGACGGCGATGATATAATAATAGATTTCCTTATAAATGAAAAAGACGGAACTCCTTCAAAGAGTGCATTTGTATTAAAGATAAAACAGAAAACAACTAAACTAGACGACAATAATACTATTAATGATGATAAAGGATATATCTCACTTATGGAAAGTGGAGACTATACGTATAGTATTTCGATAAAAAACAGCAATCTACTTAAAAAGTACGGAATAAATTCGAGAATCTTAAAAAAGAGTTTCTCTTTTGCGTATGAATAATAAAAGGAGGGAATTTGATGAAAGAAAAAATACTTGTTCTTGAAGATGAAATGGGAATAAGAAGTTTTGTTAGTATAAACCTTAAAAGAGAAGGTTATGAAATAATAGAAGCAGGAACAGGACGGGAAGCTATAGAAAAAGTTGACTCAGAGGACAATATAACAATAGCTCTTCTTGATGTAATGCTTCCAGATATGAGTGGTATAGAAGTTTGTAAATATATAAGAGAAAACCACGATGGAATAGGGGTAATAATGCTCACTGCAAAATCTCAGGAAGAAGATAAAATAGAAGGATTTATGTCAGGAGCTGATGATTATATAGTAAAACCTTTCAGTATAAAGGAATTAATGGTAAGAGTATCAGCACTTATAAGAAGGGTTAAAAAAGAAAATGTACCTGCTAAGAAGAGTGAAATAGAGATACCTCCATTTGTTCTTGATATGGAAAGAAGAAGACTTTTCAAAAGTGGAGAAGAAATAGAACTTACACCAACAGAGTTTTCTATTGTAAAATATCTTATGTCTAATGCAAAACAGTCTTTAAGTAGGGAAAAAATACTTGAAGAAGTCTGGGGAACTAACTATCTTTATGATTTTAAGATAGTTGACGTAAATATAAGGAGGATAAGAAATAAAATAGAAGATGATCCTTCAAAACCAAAATACATACAAACTATATGGGGCTATGGATATTGCTTTAGGAAGGAAGAATAAATAATAGTGCTACATTTTGTTGGATTAAGAAAAAAGATAATAAAGAATTATTTTACAATAATAATGCTTGTAGTTGCTCTTTTTGAAGGTCTATTTATATTTTATGTACAAAATTATTACTATAGTTCTGTAACACAATATTTAGAATCAAAAGTTGAGTATATAAATAGTTCATATAATACGGTTTCAATGGATTCTGTAAGTTTTGAAGAAAAAGTAAATAGTATATATGAAAGGCAGATAACGGAAAAAAATTCAAAACATGGTATATCAATAATAGACAGCAATGGAAATATGATACTTGACCAGTATGGATTTAAAACATATGAAGAAATAACAGCACCAGATGTTAAACTGGCTCTTAACAATGCGAAAAGTATAACTCCTTATAAATATAATATCGAGTCTACCGGGGAGCATGTTATGAGTATATCTGCGCCTATAAAAGTAAATAATATAATAAAGGGTGTTGTAAGATATACAGTTTCGCTTGAAGATGTCGATGGTGAAATAATCAAGCTTATTTTATGGCTTGTTGTTATAGGGATTGTGATATTAATAATAGCTATTTCAATAAGTTTAAAATTCGCGGAAAGTATTATAACTCCAATCACTGAGTTAAAAAAATTTGCAAATGAACTATCTCACGGGAACTATAACGTTAAGATGAATTCAAAAAATACAGTTGATGATGAAATCGGTGAGCTTGCGGAAACATTTGAAAAAATGGCCGAAGAAATAGATAAAAATGAAAAACTAAAAAATGAATTCATATCATCAGTTTCACATGAACTTAGAACACCGCTTACATCTATAAAAGGATGGAGTGAAACTCTTGGCTTTGAAAATATAAGCAGAGATGAACTAGACATGGGTCTTGGAATTATACAGGACGAAACGGAAAGACTTATAAAACTTGTTGAAGAATTACTCGATTTCTCAAGACTTTCTTCTGAAAGAATAAAACTGAATATAGGAAGTGTCGATGTAAGAGGACTTGTTGTAGGAGTTGTGAATCAGCTCAAGGTGAAAGCCTCTGAAAAAGATATAAGACTGATGTTTGAATTTGAAACAGAGGAAATACATGAAATTCAGGGTGATAAGAACAGACTTAGACAGGTTCTGATAAATCTGATTCAGAATTCACTTAAATTTACAGATTCTGGTGGATTTATAAAGATAACAGCTGAACAGGACGATGAATATACTATGATAACTGTTACGGATAATGGTGCCGGAATAGATGAGGAAAATATCGAAAAGGTACTGGATAAATTCTTCCAGGAAGATTATAATAAAGCAGGAAGTGGACTTGGACTTGCAATAAGTAATGAAATTGTAAAACTTCATAAAGGAGATATGAATATACAGAGTAAAAAAGGAGTAGGAACAGCCATAACATTTACTCTTAAAAATAAAATCATAGATCCTATATAAAAATATGAATACAGATGATAGATGTAAACAGTAAATTATTTTATTAAAAATGCTGATTATTTTTAAAAAATAAAATAAAAAATAGCAAAACAAATTAAAGTATATATTATTCTTATATGGATAATATATAAAATTTGCGTTATACTTATAAAGTATATGAGAGTCTATTAAAGATTTTGATATAAATTATTATAATGAAGGGAAGGTAGTACATTGTCAGAAGCAAAATCAGAAACAAAGGAAAAATTTAAAAAATCATCTCCAAAGAAAATAGTTGCTATAATAGCTGCTTGTCTGGCTATTATATATATAGGTTTTTCTGTTTTTTATATGAATCATTTTTATCTGGGGACAGAAGTAAATGGAATGGACTTATCGGGTAAAACTGTAGAACAGGCGGAAAATATGGTAGGTGAAGTATCAGATAAATACAAGCTTACACTTAAAGATAAGAGGGGAAAAGAATTTTCTGTATCTGCAAAACAGATTGATATGGATGTTTCTAATGACGGCGGCAAGGTACATGACATAAAAGATAGTCAGAATGCCTTTGCTTGGCCAATAGCTTTATTCCAGGAGAAAACATATGATTTAGATATTGTAAAATTTGATGAAGCTAAACTTAAAAAAATCTATGATGGTTTTGAACTATTTAAAAAGGAATATGTTATAGAACCTAAGAGTGCATATCCTGAATACAGTAGAAAAACAAATGAATTTGTTGCAAGACCTGAAATTTACGGAAACAAACTTAAAAAGGATGAACTTTATAAGGGTATTGTAAACTCTATAAAGACAGGAAAAAGCAACATAGATCTTGACGCTGAAGGATATTACGAAGAGCCTAAAAATTTACAGGATAACGAAAACTTAAATAAGGCTATAGAAGAACTTAACGAAAAAGTTAAAATGAAAATAACTTATGACTTTGAAGATAGAAAAGAAGTTGTAGGTGGATACGAAATAGCACAGATGCTAAAATGTGATACTGATGGAGACTACAAGGTTGAAGTTGACAGAGACAGAATGATTGAATTCATAAGAGGAGTCAGTAGGGAATATAGTACATATGGGGATGCAAGAAAGTTTAAAACTGCGTCTGGAAAAGAAATAACTATATTTGGTGGTGCCTATGGATGGCTTATAGATAAAGAAAAAGAAGCAGATGAGCTTACAAAAGTTATTGAAAAAGGTAAAAATGTTACAAGAGAACCAGTATATTCTCAGACAGCACTACATCGTACAAAAGACGATATTGGAAATACTTATGTTGAAATAAGTATAGGTGGACAGTACTTATGGTACTTCAGAGAAGGAAAACTTGTTACAAGTTTCCCTGTAGTTACAGGAAATACAAGTAAAGGTCACGGAACTCCAACTGGTATATACCCTCTTAACTACAAAGAAAGAGATACTTATTTAAATGGACGGAATTACAGCTCACATGTAAATTACTGGATGCCATTTAATGGTAACATAGGTCTTCACGATGCTACATGGAGAGGATCTTTTGGTGGAAGTATATACAAATCAAGTGGTTCTCATGGATGCGTAAATGCACCAATTTATGGAGCAGCTACAGTTTATGAAACTATAGAAAAAGGAACACCAATAATTCTTTACTAAATAGATATAGAAAAAGAACTGACTATGAAGTCAGTTCTTTTTTATTTCTGAAATATGGACTTAAATATAAAATACCAGAGCATATGCTCTGGTATTTTTCTATCGAATAAATTATATACCTTGAAATTTAGAATATAAATAATTCATTCTGAAGATGTTCTTCTATTTCAAGATATTCTTCGAATGATACGAAGTCTTCCTTGTCCAGTAATTCCATAGATTTTATATAGTTTTCCACAAATTTTTCTGGGCTTTTAAATAATCTTAAGGCTTTCTTTGTTTCGTTTGAGCTCATTGATGCTAATAACCAGTCATATTTTGTTAATTCGTTTTTCATAATTATCAACCCCATCCTTATCTTATATTCTATAATTTAATTATAGCTTCTATCCACGCAGTATACGGTGAGGAATAAAAAATGTTTTAAAATTTTCATTTAAATTTTAAAATTAATTCTAATATGAATAAAATATGAAATTAAGTAGACTAAATTAAGTAATAATATTATACTAGAAATACATTGTTTTATACATAATATATATATACTTTAAAGGAGAGATACAAATGGGAAAAGTTGGAACTGCAATTAAAATGCTATTTATGCTTAGAAATAATGGAAGAATGAAAATAAAGGATATAGCAGACAGACTGGAAGTATCTGAACGTCAGGTTCAGGAATATAAGGATGAATTACAGCAGGCAGGTATATTTATAGAATCAAAGAGTGGTAAATACGGTGGATATCAGCTTATGAATGATTACAATGTCAATATTCCGTTGAATACAATGGAAATAGCTGTACTTGAAAATGTATCTGATTTTATAGAGTCTACAAATAATGTATATAGCAATGAGTACAAGGATATACTTGATAAAATCAAGCGGAGTTCAAAGGTAAAGGAAAATGACGACCGAGTAGTGGACTATTTTTATATAAATCCAAGAAGAAGTATAAACAGAGAAGAAGAAAATAAAAGACACAGAATTATATCAGATGCATATATAACAAACAGAAAGTTGAATATAAAATATAAATCCATAAATTCCAAACCTGGAGAAAGAATTGTACATCCATATGGAATTTATACATATAATGGCGATACATACATGATAGCATTCTGTGAAAAAAGAAATGAAATGAGAGATTTTAAAATATGCAGAATAATAGATATAGATATTCTGGATGAAAAATATAAAAGAGATGAGAACTTCAATTTTGGTGAGTATACTAAGAATTCAATAGGAAATTTCAAAGGAAAAGAAATAGATATACATTTAATTATAGAAGATCCATTTGCTACTATTGTAAGCGAGAAAATAATGTCAGAAAATCAGGTTATAACAGAAATAGATGAAAACACAATAGATTTCAGGGCAAGTGTAAAAGGATATGAACAGATAAAAAGCTGGATCTTTGGCATGGGAAAATATGTAAAAGTAATCGAGCCTAAAAAATTGGCTGATGAGATATTGGAAGATGCAAAAAATATGGTAAGTAAATATGAATAGAAGGCAGTACGAGATCAGATAGAATAAAAATTGTAAAAAACGTAAATATACAGGTTGGAAAGTAATACTATAGATACCCTTTGTAAAATAAATAGAATAATGTTATACTGTTTAATAGATTTTTCGGGGGGTGTAGATTTGAATAAAACTAGAAAACTTACGGAAGCGTCACTTTTGACGGCTATTTTTATAGTAGTTACAATAATATCAGTAGGAAGTGGTATAGGATACGGCTTCTATCTTGACTATCTTGTACCGGTATTTTATTTACTTATATATCTTAGATGTGGATGGAAGTATTCAATAATATCTGGTATATCAGGGGTAACTATAATAATGTTTGTACTTGGAAATGCCGGAACAGCTGTATGGGCAAGTCAGGGAATAATGCTTGGTATTATGTGTGGATTCCTTATGGACAGGGATAGTTCACCGCTTGATGACATGATGATTGGAACCATGATAGCTGCTGTGATAATGGTATTTATAGATGTATACGCATCTCAGCTTATAGGATTCAGCTTTATAAAAGATTTCAGGGAAGCATCTTTAAAAGCGGTTGAATTTATGAGTCGGAATATGGGAAATATGCAGAATATGAGTCCTGAATTTATGAAATATTATGCAGACTTTATGTTCTATGTATGTGCATCACTTCTTCCACTTGGTACTGTTATAGTCGTATATATAATAGGGCTTTTAGGTGGACACAGGCTAAGAATGCTAAGTAAAAATGCAAAGAAAAAATATATAATAATAAGAAACTTTAAAATTACAAGTGGCCTTGCATTCTGCTCGGGTAAAGTATTCTATTTAACTCTTTTATATGTCGTTGTATTTGGTGGATTAAAGAGATTTGGAATAGAAACAGGTGTTGTATATATTGATGTAATATTAAACTGTTTCTATTATATAGGAGTATACTTTATGCTGAGAGAGGCAATTTCAGGAATACAGAGCTATCTTATAATAAGAGGTAAAAAAACATTTACTGTAAAAGCTTTTACCATATTATACCTTGTGCTTATACTTATGATGTTCCAGATAGCTATTCCGATAGCAATAATGTTCTTTGTATATATAGATATAGCATTTAAACTAAGAATGAAACTTACAGAAAGATTAAATGCTGTAATAGCTGATAAAGAATCAGAATTAATGCAGAAATATATGAAAAAATAGAAATGGAAATTATAAAAGTGTAATTAAATAAGCGTCTGATAATACAGAGCTATATAATTTTTAAAAATATTAAAATATGTAAAAAACAGGTTTATATTTATTGACAAATTATGAAATAAACAATATATTATATAGTATATAGAATAAAAAATACTTTGAAGGGAATAGTAGGTTCTGCTAAGTTTACAGAGAGTTCCGGTATGCTGAAACGGAATAGCCAAACAGTTCTGAATACATCCTGGAGTTGCATCTTTGAAATAAAGTAGGAGATGTCGTTTTGTACGCGTTACAGTACAGAGTCCCGTACTCATAGAGGTCTGTACTGCGAGGTATGGATGAAATTAAGGTGGTAAAACGTGAGATATACTCCCGTCCTTTTTATTAAGGATGGGAGTTTTTTATTTTAAGAATTCTTTATGATTACAGGGCTATATTTATAAGATAAAAAATGAATAAAAAATTTTAATATTAGGAGGGTATTATGAGCGTATCTAATGTATCTGTAGAAGAACAGATGAAAATAATAATGAAGGGTGTAGATGATCTTATAGATGAAAAAGATCTTAAAGCCAAACTTGAAAAAGCACAGAAAGAAGATAAACCATTAGTTGTAAAACTTGGTCTTGACCCTAGTGCACCAGACATACATCTTGGACATACAGTTGTTCTTAGAAAAATGAAACAGCTTCAGGATTTAGGACACCAGGTTGTAATAATAATAGGAGACTTTACAGGAAAAATAGGAGACCCTACTGGAAAATCAAAAGCAAGAAAAGCACTTTCAACAGAACAGGTTCTTGAAAATGCAAAAACTTATGCTGAACAGATATTCAAAATTCTTGATAAGGAAAAAACAATAGTAAAATTCAATAGTGAATGGCTTGGAAAACTTAACTTTGAAGAAGTTATAAAACTTGCAGCCACAATAACTGTTGCAAGAATGCTTGAAAGAGAAGACTTCAAAAAGAGATATGAAAGCCAGACTCCTATATCAGTACATGAATTCTTTTATCCTTTAATGCAGGCATATGACTCTATAGCAATAAAAGCAGATATAGAACTTGGAGGAACTGACCAGAGATTCAATCTTCTTATGGGTAGATCACTTCAGAGAGAATTCGGAATGGATTCACAGGTAGTAATGATGATGCCTCTTATAGAAGGTCTTGACGGTGTAAACAAAATGTCTAAATCTCTAGGAAACTACATAGGAGTTGATGAAGAAGCAGGTATTATGTATCAGAAATCAATGGAAATACCAGATGAACTTATAATAAAATACTATAATCTTGTAACAGATGTTCATCCTGATGATGTAGCTAAAATAGAAGTAAGACTTGAAGCAGGTGAAAACCCAAGAGATATAAAAATGGAACTTGCAAAAGAAATAGTAACTCTTTACCACGGTGAAGAAAAAGCAGCTGAAGCAGAAAAGAGATTCAAGAGTGTATTCCAGAAAGGACATATACCAGAGGATATACTTACAGTAGAAGTTGCAGCAGATGACTTTGATATAGCAGGAATAGTTGTTGAAAACAAATTAGTTCAGAGTAAGAGTGAAATGAGAAGACTTGCTAAACAGGGCGGAGTAAAAGTAAATGGAGAAAAAACTGAAGATCTTAACTCTGTAAAAGCTGAAGGTGAAATAGTAGTACAGATAGGTAAAAAGAAATTCATAAAATTAGTTGTAAAATAATAAACTGATTTAAATAATAAAAATCCAATGTATTATTTGGAAGTATAAATATAAAAAAAGAGAGATTTTAATCTCTCTTTTTTATTGTATTAATTTACTGTATAAAAAAACCCCATATGAAATGAGGGTTTTATGCTATATAAAATTTGATGTGTACTATAAAAATTATAAACAATAATACTTATAATAGAGTAACATCACACTTTTTAATTCTTTCTATAAGACTTTCATTTTTTATGAATTTTTCGCGTATTCTTTCGTCATCAGCTGAGTATATTCTTGATACGATTTTAGCCATTTCAGCTGAGAAATCAAATGGTGAGTTGAACAGAGTTCTGTTATTTACATAGAATAAAGTAAGCTCTTTTCTTATACCAAGATCTGAAAGGTAAAGAAGATAAAGTTCTTCTTTAGATATATTTTTAGTTATGTTTCCATATGCAAAATGGACATCCTCAACTGGAATTTTAAGGAAAATTTCATTGAATAGATTTCCATATTCTATTATTTCCTTATTAAAGTTTGATATTTTTTCATCTGCGAATATTCTGTAATTATAAACGAATCCTACTATAAGGTACTTGTCGAATGGATCCGGATAATCATCTGTATTTTCTTCAACAAAGTTTTCAACTTCTCTTATGTAGTCAACATATATTCTTCTTAAAAGATCCTGTTTAGTTTTGAAATAATAAGTAAAGTTACCTAAAGTAATATTTGTATTGTTACATATTTCCTGAATTGTAGTTTTGCAGTACCCTTTTTCATAGAATATTTTTTTAGCCTCTTCTACTATGTAGTTACAAGTACTGACACCTTTTTTATATCTGTTCATAAAAGTCCTCCTTTTTTATAGATGAAATATCAATAAAATCAACTGTTTATACTATTATAACAGAAGTAAATGAATTTAAATGGAAGAAGATATAAGATTTTAATATTAAAAAATATAAAAATTAAAATAAAAATATTTAAAATATATAGCCAAAAGTATAATATATTTGGTAAAATAAAATGATAGCTTCTATATTAAATTATAAATTAAAATAAATTAAAAAAATATATTATTTAAAATTTGACTTCATTTAAGGTATTATTTGATGTCTAAATAAAAAATATAAAAATATAAAATTTGTAATATCGGGAGGTGTTATTTTGAAAAAATATATAGGAGAAATAGGACTTTTTGCAGTTGCAATAATCTGGGGTGGAGGATTTATTGCAACACAGGCAGCAATTGATGGTGGACTGCTTACGTCACAGATTATGACGATAAGATTTTTTATATCTGCGCTTATAATGAACGTAGTATTTTACAAACAGATAAAGGCAAATATAAATGCAAGAGTTTTAAAGGCGGGTTTAATATTAGGAGTATTCCTTTTTGCAGGATTCTTCCTTCAGACTTTTGGTCTTAATTTTACGACACCGTCTAAAAACGCGTTTCTTACATCTGTAAATGTTGTAATAGTACCATTTATAGGATTTGCACTATATAAGAGAAAACTTGATAAGTTTGGGATAATAAGCAGCTTCATAGCCATTTTAGGTATAGCGGTTCTTTCTTTAAGTGCAGATTTTTCTATAAATATAGGGGATATTCTTACTCTGATGTGTGCATGTTGTTTTGCATTCCAGATATTCTTTACAAGTGAGTTTGTAAAAACAATAAATCCACTCGCACTTACAGCTCTTCAGCTTGATGTGGCATTTATATTATCATTCATAGTGCAGATATTTATGGGACAGGCTGTTCCAGGTTCTGATGTTCATATGTCAGGATATATAGGAGCTTTATATCTTGCATTATTCAGTACGGCTTTGTGCTATTTATTACAGACAATATGTTCAAAAATGGTGGATGGTACAAGAGTTGCGATAATTCTTTCTACTGAAGCGGTATTTGGAACAATATTATCTGTTATGCTGTCACTTGAGCCTTTAACAGTGAGAATGGTTTTAGGGAGTTTAATAATATTTGCATCTGTAATAATAGCAGAAACAAAGCTTTCATTCCTGCCTACGATTAAAAATGTTTCTAAAGAGGGGTAAATGTATAAAAGACTTGAATATAAATTTATGAATTATACTGATTATATAATAAGGAAAATTATTATGTAAATGGTATTATGACATGTATATTTTATTAAGTCTGTTACTTATATAAATTTAAAATTAAACGAGATACTTAACAGACTGATATTAAAATTTTTAACATCAGTCTGTTTTTTTATACCTTATAATATAAAATAAACATAGACTATAAAAAGTTTATCTTTTTATTGAATTGATAAATTAAAAAGGTTATCATTAAAATATAAAGATGAAGCAGACGAAGGGAGAATATTAATATGCTTATAAAAAAAGGTAGAATTATAAATCCTGCAACAAATACTGATATAGTAGCAGACCTTGCTATAAAAGATGGTAAAATAGTTGAAATAGGAAATATAGATGAAAAGGGATTTGATAAAGTTATAGATGCAGAAGGGAAGATAGTATCACCGGGGCTTATAGATGTACATGTACATTTCAGAGATCCTGGATTTGAATATAAAGAAGATTTAATTACAGGAGCAAAATCAGCGGCAAAAGGTGGTTTTACTACTGTTGTATGTATGGCAAATACAAAACCGGTTGTAGATAATCTTGAAGTATTAAATTATGTATATAATAAAGCTGAAAATGCACCTATAAGAATAATACAGTCAGCAGCTGTAACAAAAGGATTCATGGGTAAAGAGCTTGTAGATATGAAAACACTTAAAGAGGCAGGTGCTCTTGGATTTACAGATGACGGTCTTCCAATAAAAGATACAGCAATAGTTATGGAAGCCATGAAACTTGCAAAAGAGCTTGATGTACCTCTAAGCTTCCACGAAGAAGACCCTGAACTTATAGGAAATCCTGGAGTAAATGCAGGAGAAGTATCTGAAAAATTAGGACTTCCTGGTGCTTCAAATACAGCAGAGGATGTAATGGTAGCAAGAGACTGTATGCTTGCAATAAAAACAGGAGCAAAAATAGATATACAGCATATAAGTTCAGGAGTATCTGTTGACCTTGTAAGATTTGCTAAGGAACACGGAGCAGATGTATATGCAGAAGCATCACCACATCACTTTACACTTACAGAGGAAGCAGTTTTAGAACATGGAACATTTGCAAAAATGAATCCTCCTCTGAGAACAGCATGGGACAGAGAAAAAATAATAGAAGGTCTTAAAGACAATACAATAGAAATAATAGCCACAGACCATGCTCCTCATGCAACAGAAGAAAAAGAAAGAGAATTTACACAGGCTCCAAGTGGAATAATAGGACTTGAAACATCTCTTTCACTTGGAATAACTTCACTTGTAGAAAAAGGTTATTTAACATATTCTCAGCTTATAGAAAAAATGACTGTAAATCCTGCAAAACTTTACAATCTTGAAGCAGGCTCAATAGAAGAAGGAAAAGCAGCTGATATAGTAATATTCGATCCAAAGGAAAAATGGATAGCTGGAGATTATGCATCAAAGGGTGAAAATACACCTTTCACAGGAATGGAACTTACAGGAAAGGTAAAATACACTATCTATAATGGAAATGTAGTATATAATGATAAATAAAGGGCGTTTTTAAATAAGGAGGAATCTGATATGTTTACACTAAAAGGAAAAAATGCACTTGAAAAAGAATGGAACTCGGTACAGGAAAAAGAAAGAAAAATTATAGAAAAGAAAAATTCTGATAAGGAGCCTTATATAAACAAGGTTCTTGAAGATAAGGTTCCGGAAAAATTAAAAAAGACACTGGACTCTGCATTTCAGAAAGCATTTGAAGTTGTATTTGACAAGGGTATGCCTATAATAGAAAAAACATATAACAAGGAAAAACGCATAATAAGATATGAGGAAAACGAAAAGAAACATGAAATAAAGGACAACAGCAGAACTCTGAAGGCATTCTCTAAGAATTCAAGTTCTTCAAACAGAAAGAATAAGCTTCTTACAGGAATTGAAGGTGTAGGACTTGGAGCACTTGGAATAGGGCTTCCTGATATACCGATATTCACAGGGGTTATATTAAAAAGTATGTATGAAATAGCAATGAGCTATGGATATGAATACGAAAGCCTTAAAGAAAAATTCTTTATTCTTAAATTAATAGAGGTAGCTATGATTAATGGAGAAGAATTTGAAAAATATGATAGAGAAATAAATAATTTTATAGAGGATATGTATGAATACGATATAGAAGTATATGAAGAACATATAAAAAGACAGATTCTTATAACTTCAAATGAAATATCAAATGAGATGCTTTATATGAAGTTTATACAGGGGCTTCCTGTAATAGGTATTGCCGGTGGATTTAAAAACACAGAGTATTTACATAAGATAACAGAGTACGCTGATCTTAAATATAAGAGAAGATTCCTTTATGATAAAATTAAAGGCGAAAATAAATAAAGCTTTGAAAATAATTTAATAAAAGATATAAAAAGCTCCCACTTAAATTTTAAGTGGGAGCTGTCTTTAACTGTCCCCATTTACGGGGAATAAATTTTCACTTAGAGCTACAAGTATTGCAAATACTAGTCTGAAAACATAAAAATCTAGTTCAAAATGAAATTTAATAGAATCTTACAAAAGGACAATTTTTTTTGTTTAATATAGCGTATAAATATTGAAATTTCAATATCGAATATGAATTATGAAAAAATAGACTAATAAATAGATTTATGTATTTATAATACTATTTTTAACTAAATAAATTAAGTATATAAGTTGATATAAATACAGTATATTTAATTATTTTAAAACTAATAAATAGCGATTGAGATAGTAATATTTATATGTTAAGATATAAATAGACTAATAATTTAGAATATAATAATATTATTAATGGAAAATAATTTATATTTTGGAAAAGGAAGTAAAATGTTAACAAGATTAGAGATAAAAATAGAAAAAAATGAAGATATTTGTCTTAATTCGATGTCCTTATTTCAAGGGGTAATTATGGAAAAGATAGATAGAGAATACGGGGACTTTCTACATCTAAGTAAACTAAAACCATATACACAATCTCTATCAATTAAAGAAGACTATATATTATGGCAGATAAGTACGCTTTATGATGAAGCGAGAAAAAAAATAATAGTTCCTCTTTATTTAGATGATTTTAATGAAATAGAATTAAAATATAACGGAATAAAGTTAAGGGTACTAAATAAAGAAATAATAGAAACATCAGAACAGGAACTAATGGATAAATATTATTTTGGAGAGTCTAAAAGATTTGTAAAGATAAATTTTACAACGCCTACGTCATTTAAAAGCAATGGTAAATATCAAATTTATCCTGATTTAAAGTGGATATATCAAAGTATAATGAAAAAACATGATGAGGTATCAGATGAGACTATTGTATTTAATGAAGAGGTATTAGACGATTTAGTAAATTATTCTGATATAGTTTCATATAATTTAAAAAGTACAACATTCCAGCTTGAAGGTGTGAAAATACCTTCATTTAAAGGAAGAATAACTATAAAGGTGAGAGGACCGCAGATGTTAGTTAATTTGGTAAGTTTTATGATGGCATATGCAGAATTCTCAGGAGTAGGAATAAAGACATCTATAGGAATGGGGTCAATTAAATTTGAGAATGGAGGTAGTCAATAGAATGTATAATGCTCGGCTTAAAGTAACAGTTGGTGCTATGCTTCGTGATATTGGGAAAATATTAGATGACAAAAGCGACAACTACAGTATGTGTGGAGCTTCTTTTGTAGAAAAGAACTCAAAAATTACAGACGATGATATTTTGGATCAGATAAAATATCATCAGAATGAGCAGTTATCAGGAGCGGGAAAAGTTTCTGATTATGTTTATGTGTCTAATTTTGCGAATAATGTTTCTTCAAAATTAGAAGGAATTAAAAGTGATGATGGAAAAGTTGTACAGCCAAAATTAAAACAATTGGATAGTATATTCAATACTCTTAATGGTAATGATAAAAAATTTGCCTACAATATGAATAAGATAGGTAAAGAGGAAAAAATAAACTATCCGATAAAAGAAAAAAATGAAAATAAAAAGTTATTTGAAGTGGCAAAGGCAGATTTTAAAAAAGTATTAAATGAAAGTAAATCTATGGAAGAACTTTCAACTAAACTACTTACTGTGGCTGAGAAAAATTTAAGCTTTGTTTCTGCCACAATAAAAGCAGAAGATACGAAAGAAATATCTTTATATGAGCATATGAAAATGACTGCGGCGATAGCATCATCTGTTAGAAGATATATGGATGAGAATAAAATAACTGATTTTAAGGCTTTTATGGATACAAAATCAGATATTATGGATAATAAGTTATTTCTTCTTTATAATATGAATTTATCAAATGTTAAGGAATATATATATACTTCAGAGAATACAGGCGTAGTCAAAGAAATAAGAGCAAGAGCATTTTATGCGGAAATGCTTATGGAGCACAGTATAGACACATTACTCGAAAAAATTGGATTGACAAGATCAAATCTTGTATATTCATGTGGAGAAGGTGCCTATCTTTTATTACCAAATACTACTGAAGTAAAAGAGATAATAGATAACTTTGAAAATGAAATAAATAAATGGTTTATAAAATATCATAAAACAGATTTATATATGGCATTTGGTTATTCTGAGTGTTCAGCAAATAATCTTTGTAATAGTCCTGTTGGAAGTTACAGGCAAACGATTTTAGAAATCGAAAATAAAATAGCTACTGACAAAATGAGAAAATATTCAGCAGAAGATATTTTAAAATTAAATTTAGATGCAAATACTGATTCAGATAAAGAGTGTAAGGTATGCCATAGAATGGATAGGCTTATTTCTGATAATAAATGCAAAATGTGTTCAGAAATAGAAAATATATCTGACCATATAATAAAAAGAAATCTGTTTGTTGTATCAGACGAAGATATATCAGATAACAGCTTACCACTACCATTTAATTGTTATCTATCTGCTATGGATAAGGATAAAGTAAACAAACTTGAAAAAGATAATAAGATAAGAAGGGTTTATTCTAAAAATGAACTTGATATAAACAATCCTTATATTGGATTGTGGGTGGCAGATTATAATAAAAGCAATAATTTATCAGAACTTGCGAAAGAATCAGCTGGAATAAAAAGACTTGCTGTTATGAAGATAAATATAGATGATTTAGGTAAAGCTTTTTCAAAGGGATTTGAAAATAATAAAATAAAAAATCAGAATGGATATGCAAAACTTTCTAAGACAGCGGCATTATCAAATAAATTGTCTTTATTCTTTAAACTGTATGTTAATAAAATTTTGGAAGCACCCGAATTTACAATGGCTGCCAATAAAAAAGCAAAGGATAGAAATATATCTGTAATATATTCTCTAGGAGATGATTTGCTTGTTATAGGTAGCTGGGAAGATGTAATAGAGTTTTCAGTAGACTTAAATAGAAGTTTTGAAAAATTTACACAGGGTACTTTAACACTATCTGCTGGTATAGACATATATCCAAAGGATTATCCATTTTCAGTTATGATAAGAAAGGCAAAGGAACTTGAGGTAATGTCTAAGACTAATAAAGGAAAGAATACTGTTACAATAACAAGAGAGGATAACTCGTATATATGGAATGATTTGGACAAAAAGGTGTTCGGCGAAAAATACAAAGCTCTTGAAGTGTTCTTTAAAAATCAGGATGAAAGAGGAAACAGATTTGCCTACAATATATTAGAGCTATTTAATAATAGAGAAGAAAAAATAAATATAGCGAGACTTGCTTATACTCTTGCAAGACTTGAGCCTCAAAAGATTAGAAATAAAAATGATGATAAATCTAATAAAGAGTATGAAAATGATTTAGAGAATTATAGAAAATTTACTAAGAAAACCTATGAATGGATAAAGAACAAAGAAGATAGCAAACAGATGAGAACTGCTATACTTTTATATGTTTATAATAATAGAAACGTAGTGGAGGGTTAATATGAAATATATAAATAAGTTAAATTACGTTGATGAAGCCGAAAAAGCCATTAAGTCTCTTATGGAAAATGATGATAATGGCAATAGAAATAATAAAAATGGACAAAATAACAAAGGGAATGGATATAATAGAAACGGACAGAATAACAAAGGAAGTGGTAAAAAACAGATAAAATTAACTACATCAAAAATAAGAAATATACTTATGATGGTTAGTGATCTTTATAATGAAGCTATTAGAAATAAGGACGAAAAACTAAATGAGGATATTGTAAGTAGAACTAAATACATGAAAATGAGATTAGTATATGAAATAGGAAGAGATAAGTCTAATGGCAAAAGATTCGGAGTGGAGGAATTTGCAAGAAAAGCACATTTAATAGAAATAATAGACTCAATAGGAGACAAAAGAGAAAATCTTATACTTTTCTGTAACTATATGGAGGCTTTAGTTTCATATCATAAATACTACGGTGGAAGAGACTAAGGGGTTTAATATATTACTAAATAAAAAGGAGAAATATTATGTTTGCTAAAATTGAAATAAAAGGAAAGATAAAATTAGAAACAGGAATGCATATAGGAGGACCAACACGGTTTGCAGCTATAGGAGCAATAGATTCACCAGTTATAAGAGACTCTTATACAGATTTACCTATGATACCAGGAAGCAGCCTAAAAGGAAAAATGCGTACATTACTTGCTAAAAAATATAATGACAAATTAGTAGAAGCGAATAAGGACGATATAAAAATAAGAAGATTATTTGGAAGTTCTGAAAAAGGGCATATAAAGGCGAGCAGATTAATATTTTCTGACTCTGTGATGATAAATAGTGAAGAACTTAAAAAAATAGGTATATCATCAACTGAAATAAAAACAGAGAACTCTATAAATAGAATAACAGCAATTGCAAATCCAAGACAGATAGAAAGAGTTGTAAGAGGAGCTGAGTTTGAATTTAGAATAATATATAATGCAGAGAAAGAAAATGAAATAAAGGAAGATATACAGATACTAAAAGAAGGTATAAAATTCCTTGAATACGACTATATAGGTGGAAGTGGTTCAAGAGGCTACGGAAGAGTAAAAATAGAAGGTCTGGGAATGGATGTAGTTCTTGGAGATATAGACAAGAAACTAAAAGAAGACTGTAAAAAAATATTAGAGGGATAAAAAAATGAAAAGAATAATTTATAAATTTAAGTTTGAAACAGGAGTACATTTAGGAAATAGAGCTCTTTCTGGTTCAGTAAACACTTTTCAGGCGGACACACTTTTTTCCGCATTATGTATAGAAGCTAAAAAAATGGGTGGAAATGAGAATATAAATAAATTTATAAATGAAGTCAGAAGTGGAAATATAAAACTTTCAGATTCATTTCCATACGTTGAAAAGACTCTTTTCATACCAAGACCATGTATAATTACAGAGAAGACAAAATGCCCAGAAGTACTGGAATACATACCATCTGATGCTATTAATAATTATCTGGAAGGTAAATTGGATTTTGATAATGTAAATAAAATATTAAAAAATCTAGGGAAAAATGAAGAAAAAAATATAGCTTCAGTAAGAAATAATGATGTAGCACAACCATACTATTTAGGTATATATAGATTTTTCAATAATGCAGGTCTGTATATAATTGCAGAGTTCAATAACGATGAAAATAAAAAATATTTTGATGAACTTATGAAATCTCTATCATACACTGGAATTGGTGGAAAGGTAAGTTCTGGTCTTGGAAAGTTTAGTTTAACGGAGGAAGTAATTTCTAAAGAAATGAATAAAAGACTTGATAATGCGAAATATTCAAAAGTAAAAATGTCTATCTCTTTATGCCTTCCAAAAGAAAATGAGATAGAAAGTGTATTAAAGGGTGCTTTTTATAAATTAGAAAAAAGAAGTGGATTTGTTTCATCAGAAAGTTATTCTGATTCTATTTCCAGAAAAAAAGATATTTATGTTATAAAATCAGGTGCATGCTTTGAAAATACTTTTGAAGGTGATATTGTAGATGTATCAAGGGGTGGAAATCATCCTGTATATAGATATGCAAAACCTTTATTTATGGAGGTGATTTAATGCGGGAATATCTAAAAAAATATGAGGTTATAATTAAAACAAAAGGTCCTGTATATATAGGAAGTGGAAATAATATGAGTAAAAAAGAATATTATTTTGATGAAAAAAGCAAGAGAATATACTTTTTTGACTTTGGAAAGCTATTTAAGGGGATAATAGATAAAAACCTAGAAAAAAAATATCAGGAGTATATGTTTAATACAAAAGCATCTATGGATTTAGCCGGTTTTTTCGAAAAAAATGGTGTAAGTATAAAAGATGTAAAATCATGGTCCAATTATTCTGTTGATGCAAATAATATTTATGATATGAAGTCATTTAATGGTAAAGAAATAAATACATTTATTAAAGAGTCAGGAAACAGAAATTATATTCCAGGAAGTAGCTTAAAGGGAGCTATAAGAACTGCTCTGATAGTTGATGGAATAAGAACTAATTACAGTGGGAAGAATCCTAAAAGAAATGTAGATGAAATTGAAAGTAAAATATTAAATACTCTTGCTAGAAATAGAAATAATGAATCAGATGCAGTAAATGATATAATGTCATGTATAAGGGTAAGTGACAGTGAGGTTATACCTAATGAATATATGATTTTATGTCAGAGAACGGATAGGAATGTTTATGGAGAAGAGTATAATCTGCCAATATACTATGAATGTATAAAGCCTGGTGTAACAATAAAAACAAGTATAACAATAGACTCAAGTATGGATAAGAATATTAATGTAGAAAGAATAAAAAAGGCTATATCTATTTATTCAAATAGATTATATGAAGATTTTAGCAAAAATTTTTCTAATTCAGAAAAATATAGTAAAAACACGTTAGTTATAGGTGGCTATACTGGATTTCCTTCAAAAACTATTAATTATCCTTTATTAGGAAAAGAAGAAGGGGTAAAGTCAATACGGGAAAGACTTAACAAAGCATTTAATAAACATAAACACTTAAAAGATATTGATAATGGTATTTCGCCAAGAATGCTAAAGGTTGCTGAATACAGTAGTAAGGAAATAAGTGGCGTATATGAAATGGGAAGAGTTGAAATAGATTTCAATGAAATTAAATAAATATTATAAGATCCGCTGTGATATCGCAGCGGATTTTTATAAAATAAAATTAACTGAATTTTACGACTAATGCATTCGAATATGTAAAAATGAATGTTTATATATGCTTGATATTCTAAACATTATTAATTATAAAAAGGAGATAAAATATGGCAAGTGTAAATATTATAAGTAAGGGCGTATCGGTAGGATTAAATTCAAATAAATTATATGTATCAGATAAAAATAAAATAATAAAAGAAATTCCAATAAATAGAATAGATAGATTAAATATATTTGAATGGGCAAAAGTAAGCAGTAAGCTTATTGAATTTGCAATAGAAAATAATATAGATATAAATTTTATGAAAAGTACAGGAAAATATATAGGGAGAGTTTCCGGTGGAGAAAAGGATTGTGCTGAATTGGTAAGAAAACAAATAAAATTTACAGGAAATGATGAGTTTAGAATTAATCTTGCTAGAAAACTGATAAATTCAAAGATAAATAATCAGATAGTATTATTAAATAGAAAGAATAAAGAAGGTATTATAAGTGAAAATTTAAGCCAAATGAAGAAAATGAAAAAGAAATTGGAATTCTGTGAAAGTATAACTGAGATAATGGGATATGAGGGATTTGCATCAAAGGAATATTTTGATGGAATTTCTAAAATTATAAATAAGGAGTTTTTATTTAAAGGAAGAAGTAGAAGACCACCAAGAGATATGTTTAACGCTATGTTAAGTATGTCTTATAGTCTGCTTTTCTCAGAAATAATGACGATAACATCTAGCAAGGGATTATATGTTTATGCTGGATTTATGCATTCTGATAAAAAAGGTCATCCTTCCTTAATAAGTGACTTTATGGAAGAGTGGAGGCCTATTATATGCGATAGCACAGTTATAGCTATAATAAATAAAAAATGGATAACAAGGGATGCATTTAACTTTAATGATGATGGGAGTGTTTACCTAAATAATAAAGGTTTAAAAATATTAATTGAATATATGAGTAAAAAATTTAGTAGTGAAATACTTTATTTTGATAAAAAAATGAGTTATAGAGAAGCATTAGAAAGACAGGTGGACAGTTTTATAGATGTATTAAAAAATGAAGATTTTAATTTATATAAAATATCAAATATAAGATAAATGAATGTGAGGGAGATATATGAAAATAAATAAAATAATAAAGCATAAAGGAATAAAAATAAAGAAACCACCGTTAAAATTAAAAACAGGTAAGCATAAGAAGTTAAAAATAATAAGAGGACCGATTAAATTAAAAAGAAAGTTTAAATTTATCGAAAAAAAATTAAAAGAAGATAATGATAAGATAAAAGAAAAAACAAAGAGTAAGAAGGATAGAATTAGGGTTTTGGTTATATATGATATAACAGATAATAAAAAAAGAAGAGAAATTGTAAAATTTTTAAGTGGTTATGGAGTGAGAGTTCAAAAGTCTGCATTTGAAATGTTTTTAGATAAGAAAAAAATAAAGGAACTAAAAAAAGGATTGAAGAATTTTAGGGGAAATGGGGATAAAATAAATATATATCAGTTCAGTAAGTTTAGCAAAATATATAAATACGGTAAGCCTGATATAAAAGATTATGCTGACGATATAATAATATAAAAAATTCTCGATGAAACGATATACTTTATAAGAATAAAAAAAGACCCATTTTAAAAATGGGTCTTTTTTTATTCTTATAAAGTATGCCCCCTTACGGGGAATAAATTTTTAAATAATTGGATAAGAATTTTTTAGATCGGGCTCAGAAAGGTTTTTGTCCCCTTACGGGGAATAAATTTTTAAATTAAGAAAGGACGACTTTGGCAAGCTTGTAAAAGTTGTTTTTGTCCCCTTACGGGGAATAAATTTTTAAATTAAAGAATTATTCAGTAACGAACTTGTAAGAGGATTGTTTTTGTCCCCTTACGGGGAATAAATTTTTAAATTGTCTGAAGAAAACCTCATTAAGAATCTGACGCAGATTAGTTTTTGTCCCCTTACGGGGAATAAATTTTTAAATTAGTTTCATTCGTAGAAGATAGACTTGTTGTGGTTGAGTTTTTGTCCCCTTACGGGGAATAAATTTTTAAATGCTAATATAGAAGCCCTTATGGGAGAAAATCCTTCGTTTTTGTCCCCTTACGGGGAATAAATTTTTAAATGAATATCTAGATGCACTTTGCACTTCTAATAAAGTAGAGTTTTTGTCCCCTTACGGGGAATAAATTTTTAAATTCTATAGCGGATTTACTTCTTTAAAAATAAGTTGATTTGTTTTTGTCCCCTTACGGGGAATAAATTTTTAAATAAAATCATGAACAAAACA